>Ga0208701_100125_pt1 | contig 37710 bp, 33 predicted proteins | sample DeeseametaMP1482_FD_184188 | JGI IMG/M metagenome (GOLD analysis project Ga0208701, IMG submission 184188) | Marine microbial communities from the Deep Pacific Ocean - MP1482 (SPAdes) | ecosystem: Environmental > Aquatic > Marine > Oceanic | place: South of Fiji, South Pacific Ocean | collected... | reverse complement strand
TTTTCAGTTATTTACGCCCGGTAAAAGCCCTCAAATGGAATCCCCTAGAATCGCGCCTGAGCACCCCAACCCGCCCTTTTAAGATTGACGCAGCACTAGTTAACTTCTCGTTCACACACCGAGACTCCGGTCCGACTATACTTCGACCGGAGTCTTATTTTATGCGCAGAATTATTGCAATATTCACAGTCCTGACCGCCTTTGTCCTGTTGTCCGATGCGGCTCAGGCTCAAGTCCGTTTCAATATCAACAACGGCGGCTGGGGCTACAGTCCCGGGGTCACGATCTCCGTAGGTACGGGCAACCAGAATTGCGGCCCCGACTATCGTGTTTATCGCCAGGGTTACTACCGCAACCAACAACCGCGATACAACTACCGGGCCAACCCTTATTACAACAACGACCCCTACTGCCAGAACCGCGGCTACTGGTGTCAGTCGCACAATCAGTACTGCACGCACGCGCCGTACGCTTACAACAACCAGCCTTACTGGTGCCGCGCCCACAGAGAATACTGCACCCACTACTGAGGGGTAGTTACCTCAGAGGCTCGGGTTACGAAATTTCTTTCCACGAAGCCGTTTCGGCTTCTTGTCATCCTGCTTGACCTCGGCCTCCGCCGGTACTTCCAAGACCTCGCTCCCACCGGAAAGAGTCGTTTCTTCAGTGGGCTCCTGGTCCGCACCCGGCTCTCTCTCCTCCTCCGGTGGTTTTGAAGCAGCGGCGAAGATCTGCTGGTAGGGGCTTCTCTTGCTGACCGTCGGCTTGTTCTGTCCGAAATTGGCTGCCTTCATGTGAAAAACGCCTTGAGCCGAACCGAAGCCTCCGGGAGGAGGTGTGCGATGCATCGGCAGGTTGCTCGGGGGGGTCGGCTTCTTTTCGCTGCCCTTGTTCTGCTGACCCAACCTCATTCGATTGGCTAACTCCATCTGAGCCATTCTCAGCTTCAGCGCGGCGTTCGGGTCCTCCGGTTGGGGCTTGATAGGGAGGCCGGGATTCAAGAAGTTATTCAGATTTTGACGAATGGCCTTCTGAGAATCCTTCGGTCCCTTTTTCTTCTCTCCCAAACCATCATCGGGATTGTCGCCTTTTGAATCACTCATGCCGTTGGGTGGAATAGTTGGCTGTAATGCCAGAATTGGCCTGCCCGTTGGTTGCATGGGACTCTCAGAGAGAAATTGAACCCTCTCATCGGTTCGGGATAGACTTTGGGCTAAAAAGAGGGACTCCAATGTCTATCCCTAAGTTTGTAAAAGTGGACGCATTGCGACAAGCCGAGGCTGTGACCTTCCTCCGGGCACTACGTGAGGTGGGCAACCTGCGTCTTGAGAAGATCGGTCGACAAGCCTTCGTTTTACGCTTCGACGCGATCACTTCCATGGAAGACCTCCGAGATAGTCTATTTTTTCAGGGAGAGGTGCCTCTGGAGCAGCTCTTCGAGAAGTACGGTCCGGACCTCTTCAAGCTCCTCCAAGAAGAGATCTAAACTACTTTTCCGACTCTCAAAGTTTAGTTTCCCGTGGATCGGGTATCCTAGACTTAGCAGATTAGGTTTACGGAGCTTCCGGACGCTCCAACCCCCACCCGGTGACTGCTTCGGGTCAACTCCTGTCTCTTATTGCCTTGGCTTTGCCATGACCGCTCCTGACCACTTTCAACTTGAGCCCCCAACCCATCCCGCCGCCGCCATCCCAGGCCGTGAAAGAGAAAGGACCCCATGAAATTGAAACTCGAAGAAGAAAAGACCAGAGTCGACAAGCGAAGTGAACCGCGCCGCAGCTGTTCCGTGTACATCACCTTCGGCACCGGCTTCAAAGTCGAAACCGCTCGAATTATCGACTACAGCGACTCGGGGTTACGAATCCGGGTCTCTTCCAACTCCTACCTTGGTGAATCGATTGAAATTTTGGAATCGGAATCGCCGCTCTTTATTGCCAAGTCGGGGTCCGTTGTTTGGCAAAGAGAACTAGGTCCCGAGATGAGAGAATTCGGAGTTCGGTTGGCAGCCGAACCCAACCCGTTCCAAATCTATAAGGAATCCGGCTTGGACCGCATGTGGAAAGCGATCCAGAAAATCGCCCTGGAAGACGCCTTCGCCTAACCCGACAAGTTTACTAGACGGAAGGTGGGCCTACACACGGCTGAGAACGCCGTTTCTATGACATCGACCCTGACTCCCGACACGAATCTACGTTCCGCACTGGAGCTACTCATCCGGCAAGCGATCTCCCAGATTACCGATCTTCCCACCGAAGAGTGTGATCCGTATCTCGCCCAGTCCAAAAACCCGAATTTTGGGGATTACCAATCCAACGCCATGATGGCGCTGGCCAAGCAGTTGAAGACGAATCCCCGAGAACTCGGTGGCCGGGTCAAGGAGGCGTTGGAGGGATCGTCCGGCTTCTCGGAGCTGCTCGAAAAGTGCGAACTTGCGGGCCCCGGTTTTCTCAATCTCCACTTGAAAGACTCTGCCCTGGAGAGCCGCCTGAATCGGGAGCATCTTGTCGAAACTCGACACCTACCGGACTCCGCCCGAAAGACGGTCGTGGTGGATTACAGCTCACCGAACATCGCCAAAGAGATGCACGTGGGACATATCCGCTCCACCATCCTCGGCGACGCCATTTCTCGAGTCGTCGAGCACCTCGGTCACAAGGTCATTCGCCAAAACCATCTTGGCGACTGGGGCACCCAGTTCGGGATGTTGGTGGCCTACTATCGCCGAAATCCGGACCGTCTCGACGCTTCCAAGTTATCCCTCATCGAGGACAACTACCGGGAAGCCAACGAGCTTTTCCGCAACGACGCCAAGTTTGAGAAAGAAGCCAAGGATGCCGTCGTGGAGCTCCATCGAGGAGAATCCGACGCTATCGCCATGTGGGAGAAGATCGTCGAAGTCTCCAAAAAGAATCTCCACGAAAACTATCAGAGACTTCAGCTCAAGTTGGGTCCGGACGACGATCGCGGGGAGAGCTTTTACAACACCAAGCTCTCGGACGTGGTCCAAGAGCTCAAGGAGCGGTTCGCGGACAGTCAGGGCGGTCTTCAAGTAACCGTCAACGATGGTGCGGTCTGTGTCTTCCTCACCGATGCCGACGGTCAGCCGAAATTCAAAAACGCCGACGACGAGCCGCTGCCGTTCATCATCCAGAAGTCCGACGGTGCCTTCCTATACGCTACGACCGACATCGCGGCCCTCAGATATCGGGTCGAGGATCTGCGGGCGGACTGGCTTATCTACGTCACCGACAACCGTCAAGCCCTGCACTTTGAGATGCTCTTCGCCGCCATTCGAGGGGCGGGCTACGACATCTGCCCGCGCACCGGCGAGCCGGCCACTCTTCAGCACGTGACCTTCGGGACCATCCTGGGTACCGATCGGAAACCGCTCAAGACCAGAGACGGTGGCACCATCAAAATGTCCGAACTCCTCTCCGAGGCGGTGGAACGGGCCCAGGAAAAGTTGCCTGACTCTGTGACCGAGGGTGGCTTGAGCAAGGAAGAAGTGGCCGAACGGATCGGCATAGGGGCTGTGAAATACGCCGACCTGAGTCAAAACCGATTGACCGACTACGTCTTCACCTGGGACAAACTGCTTTCCCTGGAGGGCAACACCGCGGCCTATCTTATGTACGCCTACGCCCGACTTTCCAAAATGCTGAGGGAGTCCGGCGACGAGTTTGACAGCGACGACATCAAACTCGCAGAAGAGGCCGAGCGACGCCTCGCGCTGACCCTTTGTCGTTTCCCCGAAACAGTGGAAAGTCTAACGAGCGACTGGAGAATGAACGCTCTAACCGATCATCTCTACGGCACCGCGAGCGCTCTGATGAAGTTCTACGACGAGTGTCCCGTTCTAAAAGAAGAGGATGAGGTCGTCCGAAAATCACGCCTGGCGCTCTGCCGGGCAACCGCCGAAGTGCTGAAAACGGGGCTTGACTTGCTGGGTATTCAGACGGTCGACAGAATGTAGTCTACCGACGGGCCCGCCCTTGTTTTCTGGAGCAAAGCTTCAGGATTAACATCTGCAGAAGCAGCTTGGGGTCGGCTCCCCCTTCCCCGCCCTTAGACTTGAAATCGGCTCTGGCCAGCGCGTCGAAAGCCTCGGTCAGATCGCGAGAATGCCAGGTCCGCAGGTCTTCTAGAGTCTTTTTGATCTGAAACTCCGTCTTGCGGGGGATGGCCCTGGCCACCTCGGCCGCGGACCGGTGCTCTTTCATCAGTCCGCCCACCTGCACCAGCGAGACAAGATAACTGTTGATGTACGAAAAGATAGGGCCGGCCGGCTCCCCCCGATCTAGCTGGTTGTCGAGGATGGCCAGCGCCTCCTTGTGGTTGCGTTGAGAAATGGCTCGAGTCAACTTCCACATGGCCACCTCGGCCGAAAAGGGCACCAACTCCTCCACCCGGTCGGCGGAAAGCGACTCCCCCTCTTTCAGGGACAACAGACAACGCTCCAGGTGAGACAAAAGACCCCGTAGACTGAGACCCACCCTTTCTTTCAGGACGGCAATAGCGCGACCGTCGACCTTTCTTTTCTGCTTTCGACAAAAGGAGCCGAGCAAGAGGTCGACCTCCTTTTCCTCGAGCTTACAGTCGACCACGGTGCCGAACTTCTTCAAAGCGGCCCAGAGCGGAGAGTCGCCCACCGCACCCCCGGCCGTGACCACCAGGACGGTCCCGGGAGCCAGCGCCTCCCGCCAAACTTCGGCGAGCTTACCGGAGGCGTTCTTCGTCAGGTCTTTCACACGGCAGAGCACGACCAGCCGATTGTCGACCAAGGTGGGCAGTTCACTGAGAGTGCCTGCCAGTTGACCCGCCGACGTCGACCGGTTGCAGTCGACCTTGCGAAAATTGAAGTCTCGAAAGTCGGGATCGACGAACTCTCCCTCGAGCTTCTTGATGACGAGATCGTGAAGATATTCGTCACTGCCGTTGAGAAGAACGATCTTCTCGTCATCGCTCAGGCCCGATTTCAGGACATCCAGGACCTTTTTCTTGGCCAACTTTTAGGGCCTAAGTCCCGGCGGCTGCCACGACGTCCGCCAGACCTCGGGCGAAAGGAGCCCGAATGACGCCTCGCTCGGTGATGATCGCGGTGACCAACTCGGGCGGAGTGACATCGAAAGCGGGGTTGGCGACCGCCACGCCGTCGGGGGCGATCTGAGTGGCACCCACGTGGGTCACCTCCCGAATGTTGCGCTCTTCGATGGGGATATCCATGCCCTCGGAAAGGTTCAGGTCCACGGTCGAGTAAGGTGCCGCTACGTACATCGGTATCTCGTGGAAGCGACAGAGAACGGCCAGGTTGTAAGTCCCTATCTTATTAGCGACCGCACCGGTCGAGGTGATCCGGTCAGCTCCCACCACCACGGCGTCCACCATCCCCCGCTGCATGAAGTGAGCGGCCATGTTGTCACAGATGAGCTTGCAAGGGATCTCTTCTTTCATCAACTCCCAGGCAGTGAGGCGTGCGCCTTGCAGAAAAGGTCGAGTCTCATCTACCCAGACCTGGGAAATCTTGTCCCGAGCCGAGCGGATGACTCCGAGCGCGGTGCCGTAGTCACCGGTGGCGAGGGCCCCGGCGTTGCAGTGAGTGAGCACCCGAGCGCCTTGCGGGATCAGAGCCGCGCCGGCATCCCCGATCGCTTTGCAGAGTCGAATGTCCTCGGCGTGGATCTCTTTGGCTTCGGTCACCAAACCGTCGCGCATGGAACTCAAGTTCTGCGATGAGAGACGGTCCGCCAGCCGCAGCATCCGGTCCAGCGCCCACTTTAGATTGATGGCGGTGGGTCGGGTAGCTTCCAGCACGGCGGCCTTCTCGTGCAAACGGCTCCGCAGACCGGCGGAATCCCCTTCGAAACCGACGGCCTCCAGAGCCAGGCCGAAAGCAGCCGAGACTCCGATGGCCGGGGCCCCGCGAACCACCATATCCTTGATTGCTTGGGCCACCTCGTCGGCATTGCCGTAGGTGTTCCAGACCTCTTCGGTCGGCAGCCGTCGCTGATCGACCATCAACACTTTATTGTCTTCCCATAAAACCGGTTTCATACGGACTCCTTATTCTTCGCTCGCCTGTTGGTTTTGTAGCGATTCCTCGCTGCTCCTGCCGGGGTGGGGCTGGAACTCGGAGGCCAACAAGCCGAAGCACTCCGTGTCCAGATAACGGCCGCTGGTGTAGTAAGACTCCCGCTTGACTCCTTCTCTTTGAAAGCCCACTTTCTGGAAGAGGTTGACGGAGGGAAGGTTGATGGCCAGGATCTCGGCCCCCACCCGGTGGAGCCTCAAGTCTTCAAAAGCATACTTCAGGATAGCCGTCAAAGCGTCGTGGCCATACCCCTTACCCCACTCCTCGTCATCGATCAACAGAGCCACCTCGGCTGTTCCGCTAACCAGGTCTAGAGAGTAGAGTTGGAGCCATCCTATCTGCATAGCGGACGAAGTCTTGATGGAAAACATTTCCAGGGTTCTATCAGCCGTCACAGTGCGATACCAGGCGTCGATATCGTTGTAGCTTCGTGGGTGAGGCGGCCCTCCCACCAATCGTCGAAGGTTGTTGTTGTTGGCCCAGCGGTAGTGCTCACCGAGGTCCGCCTGCTCTAATTTCCAGAGATTAATCGCACCGTATGAAATCATGATGCAGCCTTTATACCCAAACCCGGTCTCTTCACACCGTTGATTTCCAGCAGCCACACTGTTCGGAGCCTTTAGGGATAAGGGCAGGAGCACCCCCCAGAACCCTGGAATACGGGTTGATAGAAAAAGTAGGGGGCTGTACGACGGGTGCAAATTGGGATGTTACCGACGTTACAGACCTGTAGGGTGGTTGATTAGGACTCCGACATGGCTGAAGTTACCTCACCAGAAGTACAAAAGTATTCGACGCTAGTAAAGCTGCAACCGGACAATCCGGAAGCGCATTTCCGGCTTGGATTTGCCCACGAAGACGCGGGCAACACCGCCGAGGCCGTCAAGCATTACGAAGTCGCCATCAAGCTCCAGCCGCGTCACGCCATGAGCTACCTACACCGCGGTTTTCTTTTTGCCAAAGGCGGTGAGCTTCAGCTCGCTCTTCAAGAGTGGGCCAAAGCTTTCGAGTACGATCCGCACCTTCACGTCAAGTTCACCACTCCCGAGTTGCGCCCCATCTATACCGGCAAGTTCGACCAGGCTATCCAGCAGCTCACCCGCCCGATCGTCATCAACCCCAAGGATGCCTTCGCCCATTACCAGCTCGGCACAGCCTACAAATACTTTCAGAAGCCCGAGCTCGCGCTGCAGAGTCTCAAGCGGGCCTTGGAGATCAATCCCGACCTCTGGGAAGCCCATTTTCAATGTGGAGAGATTTTTTCTCAGCTAGGCCAAAACAAGCTGGCCATTTCCAGCTTCCAGCGGGCTATCGACGGCAACTCACGCTACGCCGATTCCCACTATCAGCTCGGTCTGATTTACGAGAAGGAAAACATGAGCGCGCTGGCCCTTCGCCACGTCGAGCGGGCCATAGAACTCGATTCGGAAGTCAGTAAGTACCACTTCGCCCTGGGCCGCATCTTCATGAAGCAGACCAAGTTCAAGCACGCCATGAAACAGTATCAGCGTGCCCTGGACCTGGATCCCACCGATGCTCGAATACACCTGCGACTGGCCGAATGCTGCAAGCAGATGTACCGTCCCGACCTGGCGATTTCATGTTACGAAAAAGCCGTCGAACTGGACCCGGATTCCTCTGAAGCCGTTTACGAACTCGGGACCACCGCTCTCCAACTCGGCGATATAGACCGAGCCATCACCGGCTTCCGCAAAGCTCTGGAGCTAAATCCGCAAGACGCCTACGCCCACTACAGCTTAGCGCAAGCCTATCACCGTCAAAAAGATTTTGAAGCCGCGGCCACCCACTACGGCGAGTCGGCTCGTCTCAACCCAAAGGACGCGTTCGCGGCTTACAACCTGGGTTTGATGCGAGACGAACTCGGCCAGGCCGAGCAAGCGATCGAGGCTTACCAGAGAGCCGTGGAGCTGAAGCCTCACGACGCTCAGTACCACCTGAACCTGGGTCGCGCCTACCTTAAGGCCAAGCGCCCTCAGGAAGCGGCCAGCGAGCTCAAACAAGCGATCAAGCTCAATCCCAACGACCTGGAAACGAACTTTCAGCTGGCCGACGTGCACATGGCCACCGGACAGTTCGATGAAGCGATCAACCTTTATCGGAAAGTGGTGGAGCTCAACCCCCAGTCGGTGGAGGCTCGATTCCGGATGGCGCAGGCGTTCCAAACTCTGGACATGCCCGACTACGCGTTCGAGGCTTTCCAGGAAACGGTCCGGCTGGACCCTCGTCACTTCGAGGCTCTCCACGGCCTGGGCCACATCTATCTCACAAACCGCACCAAACCGAGTATCGCGGTCGACTTCTTTCAGCAAGCTCTGGACGTGGAGCCTTCCCACGCCCCTTCCATGGTCAGCCTGGGCGACGCCTATATGCAGCTCGGCCAACCTGATCGAGCGCTTCAGTTCTTCGAACGCAAACTGGAAGAAAACCGAGACAATATCGTCTTCGTCAGCAAATACTGTCTGGCCCTATGCGACTCGGGTCACGCCGATAAGGCCAGTGAAGAAATTCGGGTCGCTTTACAGCTCAATCCTGAGAGTGTCGAACTGCGGAGAACTCTGGCCGTCCTGTTCGAAAAGCAAGGCCGAGCTCAGGACGCCATGGACGCTTGGCGTACGGCTGTGCGTCTGGACGAAAACGATGCGGCCAGCCTGTTTGGATTCGCGAAGGCCCTCAAAGCCGGAGGCAACGAGACCGAAGCGGCACAGCAATTGGAGAGAGTGGTCAATCTGGACCCCAAAAACCAGGAGGCGAAAGACCTGCTGGCCAGCATGATTATGGCTCAGCCTACGCCTACTCCGACTGCCACTCCCGTGCCGCCTCAAGAGCCGGCTACGCCGGCGCCCGCCGAGTCCTCCGACCCCTTCGATTTCATCGGTGCCGGAGCGACTGGAGAGTCTTCTCCAGAGCCGGTCCCGACGGCACCTGCTTCAGAGGATCCTTTCGCCACGCCCGCACCGACTGCGGCTGCTGAGGATCCTTTCTCCACGCCTGCTCCGGCAGCACCGGCCGAGGATCCGTTCTCCACGCCCGCCCCGGCGGCTCAGGCCGAGGACCCGTTCTCCACCCCCGCTCCGGCGGCAGCAGCACCAGCCGAAGACCCTTTCTCCGCTCCCGCACCAGCGGCACCAGCCGAAGACCCGTTCTCCACTCCTGCCCCGGCCGAGGTCGCTTCCACCGACGACCCTTTCTCTGCCCCGGCGCCCGCGGAAGCCGCCACAGCCGACGATCCTTTCACCACCCCGGCACCGGCCGAAGCGGCCCCGACCGACGATCCGTTCGCCACTCCGGCTCCAGCTGAAGCGGCCACGACCGACGATCCTTTCGCCACTCCGGCTCCGGCTGAAGCGGCCCCGACCGACGATCCTTTCGCCACTCCGGCTCCGGCTGAAGCGGCCACGACCGACGACCCTTTCGCCACTCCGGCTCCGGCTGAAGCGGCCACGACCGACGACCCCTTCGCCACTCCGGCGCCGGCCCAAACGGAAGACCCTTTCGCAACTCCTGCTCCCACCGAATCGGAGGAGCCGACTCAAGCCACGGTAGACGATCCTTTTGCGGGCTCCGAGCCTGTGGATGAAGCGCCGGCGACGGTCGACGACCCGTTTGCGGGCTCCGAACCGGTAGAAGAGGTTTCCACGGCCGTGGACGACCCCTTTGCCACCCCGCCCGAGGATCCGTTTGCCACCGATGTCGGAGCCGCAGCTCCCGCAGAGACGTCCGGGGAATACGAATTCGAGGCCAAAGACGGGGCTACGATGGTCACCGGCAATCCGTTCGAATCCAACCAGGGTACCATCGATCCCTTCGCTACGGCGCCGCCGGAGTCGACCGGCGAGGAGAACGAAGCCGGTCAGGAAGCCTATCCGTTCGCCTCCGGCGAAGAGGCCACCCAAGAGCCCCCCGCCCCCACCGCGGAGCCCGTTTCCGCAGCGCCCTCCGGAGAATCAGATTTCCCCGCCGAGGATGTGCTTCAGCAGGCGATCTTGGCCAACGTCACCGGACAGTCGGACGAAGCAGAGAAGCTTTTCCAATCCATTTTGGAACAGTCACCCGATTACGCACCGGCTTACTTCCACTTCGGTCAGTACCAGCGGTCCCAGGGCAACGGCGAAAAAGCCGTCGAGCTCTTTAAGGCCGGACTGTCAAAAGCCGAGGCCCAGGAAAACGAAGATCTGGTTGGTCAGATCTCCGCCGAACTCAGACTGACCGCCCAAGGCGGAGATGAGGCTGCCGAGCAATCCACCGGCGACAGCGAGGAAGCCCAGGCCGAAGAGGCCGCAACCGAAGCCACCGAGTCTTCACCGGAAGAAGCGGAAACCCCGGCCGAGACGGCGGAGACCCCTGCCGAAGCCGAAGAGGCACCGGCTGAGGCGGCTCAAGAAGCGGAAGAAGCCACGGAAACGGCTCAAGTTGAACCCGAGGCAGCAGCGGAAGAAGCCCCTGCTGAAGTGGCGGAAGAAGCCCCGGCCGAAGCGGAGGAGGACAAGCCCGCCAGCAAAGATACCGTCGCCGACGACTCCACCACCCAGCCGACGGTAGCTGAACAATTGGAGTCCCTGGAAAACATCGGGTCCTACGACGCTGCCGCCGTTCTTTGGGAAAACGTGGAGCCCCGTGACCCGGCCCACGGTCAGCGCATTTTCTTCACTTTAGCCGACTCCCAGGCAGCCGACGGTGAGCACGCAGCGGCGCTGGAAACAATCGCCAGATTCGTAGCCCTGGCACCCGACCACGAGGGAACCACCGATAAGATTGTCGAGCTCGAAGTTGCGAGAGCCAATTCGCTCGGTGGAGAGCAGAAGTTTGAGGAAGCTCTCGGCCATCTCAAGGCGAGTTTAGAGACCCACAGCGGCAATGAAGCTCTGCAGTCAGCCGTGGCGGATATTCAGCGCCGGCAGCGAGACCACGCGTTGGAGTCGGGCGCCGAGAATGCGCTCGAACTCGCTCGCAACCTCGCGTCGCAGAGCGAGGAAGACAAGGCAGCCTACGTTTCAGCCGTGAAGAAGCAGGCCGAGACTCTCGCGGAAAGCGATCTCGACGCTTCGCTGGCCCTGGTCGACGGCGAGAGTCAGGCCGAGGAAGCTCCCGCGGAGTTCGCCGCCTTGGCGACCGATATCCTGATGGCTCATGCTACTAAGGCAAAAGCAGACGGAGAGGCCGAAAAAGCCAAAGAGTTGGCCCAGAAGGTCCTGGAACGCTCCTCCGATCACGCCGACGCCCAGGCTTTGCTTGAGCAGCTAGCCGCCGAAGAAGTGCCGGAGTGGAAAGCAGCCGAGGACTCTGGAGATTTGGAAACGGCTGCCTCTCAGGTGCCCGATGGAGATGAGCACGAAGAGGACCGCCACCGGATCTACGGCGCCCTCGTGGCCAAGCATCGGGAAGCTGATGAGATCGACAAGGCTCTGGAAGTGGCCTCGAGCTGGCTTGAAAAAGTCGGTGAGGAGAAGCAAAGTGACGTGCAAGGAGTGCGTCGCGAAATCTTCACCAAGCAACTCGACAACGCCACCGGCGACGCTCTTGTAGCCGCTTTTGACAATTTGAAGGCAGCCGATATCGACGAGTCGGAGTGGCAGAAACTGCTCCTCGACAAAATCAAGGCCGGAGCCGATGACCAGGAGCAAACCAAAGCTCTCCTAGCCAAAGTACAGCTCGAGAATGCCGACGACGATGCCAAAGCCGCCGTCTCGGGGGCCTGGCTCGGAATGGCAAAAGCTGCTCTCGATAGTGACGATGTCAGCGCGGCTCAAGAACATCTGGCTACGGCCATGGCTGCCCAGGAAAACGAAGCCACAACCGAGCTCTCGAAGTCGATAGCCGCCAAACAAGCTCAAGCTTTGATCGACGCTGGAAAGCACGAAGAAGCGGTGACCCTGGTCAACGAGTCCAGTCTCGACGAAGAGGCCAAGAAGCCGCTCCTGGTGGCCGCCCTACTGGGACAAGCGCAAGCCGCGAAGGAAGCCGAAGAAACCGACAAGGCTACCGAACTCTTTGAGAAAGTGAAGGAGTTGGAACCGGAAAACGAAGCCGTGGTAGCTCATTTCGCCGAACTCGAAGCGGCCTTGTCGCCGGCCGATGTAGAAGCTATCGCTCTCCCCGACGATCTGGAAGAAGCGATCGAAGTACTCAAAGAGAAGCTGGCGGCCAACGCGAAAGACTACGGCGCTCTCAAAGCTGCCTATGAAAAGCTCGGCACGAAAGCCAACGCACGGAAACTGATCGACCTTTTCCGAGAACTGCAAAAGAAGAACAGCGACAACCCCGACTATCTTCTGTCGCTGGCCAGAGCCTACAGCCACGTCGGCAAAGACACTCTGGCCGTGGTGCAGTTCCGCAAATTGCTCTCTAGCGATCCCCAACCCGAAGTGTACCTTGACCTCACCAGGGCTTACCGCCGCCTGAAGAAGATGGCCGACGCCGGTAAGACCCTCGAACTTGCCCTGGCCAAACTACCCGATCACCCCGGTCCGGTACGCGAGAAAGTTGTCATCAGTTCGCTGAACGACGACCACGCGACGGCCGCCGAGACAGCCAAAGAAGGTATGAAGATGGTGAATATCACCGACGATGACCGGGAGTGGTTCGAGAAAGCGGCGGCTGAAGCTGATGCGGGCAACGTCCTCAGCGATGAGCTTCAGGAAGTGCCGTCACCGTTCTGAGAATCTGAGAGTAACCCGCCGCGTTGAGCGGGGCTGACAAAAGAAGTCTGAGGCCTAAGAATGCGGCTCCACCAAGAGGTGGAGCCCTTTTTTGCTGTTCTTCTCAAAGTGACAGACTCGAACTCGAAATTGACCCAAGCTCTCCCCATCCCAATCGAGAGAGAAAACCTCGTCTTGGTCCGACTGGAGCTGCCATAGATCGAAAGCGGTGCCGTTCTGAGAAAACCGGAGTTGCTCGGTGGAAGCCGCTTCATTCCCAACGTAGCCCGACATCTTTTCATTCATAAAGACAATCTGCCGGCTTTGGGGATCCAGTACCATCAAGCCCATGGGTAAGGATTCCACCACGCCGTGCATCCAGTTCCACTGTTGCCGAAGTCTCTGAGTATGGACTTTCAGCCGGTCTTGAATCTGCTTGATCTTCAGAGTGGAGCGAACTCTGGCCAGCAGTTCTTGAGGTTTGAACGGTTTCGTCATATACCCGTGAGCGCCGAGCTCCAGACCCTTCACAACATCCTTGACTTCATTTTGAACGGTCAGGAAAATGATGGGTATGTCCCGCGTTGCCTCATCCGATTTGAGCTGGCGACAGGCGTCGAACCCGCTCAGTCTGGGCATCATCCCATCCATTAAGATCAAGTCTGGACGCAGCTCCTTGGCCTTGGCGACCCCGGACTCTCCATCGTTGGCCGACTCGACGGTGCAGCCGATCGTCTCAAGCCAGGTCTGGAGCAGCGTCACAATGTTAGCTTCATCATCGACCACCAGTACGGTGGCTTGCACCTGCTCGTCATCGAGCATTGCAACGTCTTTTTCGCCGGTCTGACTTTTCACCTGGGGGTTCTTCGAGGAGCGAAAGGTCTGGCCTTCCTCAAATGAAGGCCCTGTGAAATCACACGCGAAAGCGGCACTATGCTTTCTATCTCAGCAGAAATTCAGCCAAAACCAACCCCGGAGATCGCGGAGCTTAAGGAGCAGCTGGTCGCCCTCAGACGAGACTTCCACGCCCATCCCGAACTCGCTTTCGAGGAGCACCGTACCGCCGGGGTCGTTGCCGATTACCTGCGAGAGCTGGGCCTAGAGCCCAAAACCGGAATTGCCGGCACGGGGGTCACTGCCGACATTAAGGGAGCTCTTCCAGGACCGACCATATTGCTCCGAGCCGACATGGACGCTCTTCCCATCAAAGAAGATACCGGGCTCGACTTCTCCTCAGGTACCGCCGGAAAAATGCACGCCTGCGGTCACGACGGGCATACCGCCATACTGCTCGTCACCGCCAAAATGCTGGTAGCCCGAAGGGATAAGCTCAAAGGCACGATCAGAGTGTTGTTCCAGCCGGCGGAAGAGGGACCGGGTGGTGCCGAGCCGATGATCGCCGAAGGTGTTATGGAGGGAGTGCAAGCTGCCCTCGGTCTGCATCTCTGGCTCCACCTGCCCACCGGCCATCTGAACTTTTGTGCAGGACCGATGTTGGCCGCCAGCGATGAATTCGACGTCGTGATCGAGGGCACCGGAACGCACGCCGCCTCGCCTCAGATGGGTATCGACCCGCTTTTGATCGCCAGTCACATCGTCACCAGCTCCCAAGCTTTGGTCTCCCGTCGGGTGGATCCGAAACAGCCTTGCGTTTTGTCGATCACGAGATTTCACGCCGGCACCGCCTACAACGTGATTCCTCACACCGCCACCATCGGCGGTACCTTGCGAACCTATGACGAAGAGCTGAGAGCGGAGTTCAAAGACATCTTCAGAGAGCTCTGTGAAAAGACGGCCGAAGCACACGGGGCGATCGCCAAGGTAGAGTGGCGAGAAGGCTACCCCGTTCTGGTGAACGATGCGCGAATCGCGGCCCTCTGCGAAGAAGCTTGTCAGGATTTCTTCCACATGAAGCCGCCTTTAGAACGCCCCGATCCCAGGTCGATGGGCGGGGAAGACATGTCGTTCTACCTGCAAGAAGTGCCCGGCTGCTTTCTGTTTCTGGGAGCCCACAACAAGGAGGTCGGTGCCTGTTACAACCATCATCACCCCAAGTTCACGATCGATGAAGACTCCCTTCCGTTGGGAGTGGAGCTCTTCTTACGATGCGTCGAACATCTGGGGAACACACTCTAGTGTCGACCTCGCCAATCCCCGAACTCACCGCCGTCTCTGAAGCCATCGAGCGTGCTCGACAGTCTCAGTCTAAAGGTTGGGCTGCTCTGCAGAAGCTGGAGAGCTGGGAGATCTTCACCGATGGTTCGGCACCGATAAAAAACCCCGGTGGTGCTATTGGGTTTTCAGCCGTGTTTCTACTCAACCCCAAAAGTGCGTGGGAAGTCTACGGGGGCACGCCCGGACGCACCTCGGAGCCTGCCACCAGCAACAACCGAGCCGAGATCGCGGGCGCCCTGACCATTCTTGAAGTCATTCACGTGCTCAAGGGGGAAGCAGCCGCGCTCCCCTCCTCCGTCACTATCGTTTGCGATTCTCAATATGTGGTCAACTGCGCTCAGGGCAAATGGAAGAAACACAAAAACAAAGACCTTTGGAAACGATTCGATCAGCTGATGTGCGTTGCTCGAGCTGCCAAGGTGAAAGTGGGCTTTCGCTGGACCCGGGCCCACGTGGGAACAGAATGGAACGAACGGGCCGATGTGCTGGCCAAAGACGGAGCCTTTCTCGCCATTGGCAAAAAATTGGATCCCGAGCCCGAGGAGATGGAAGACCTCACGGAAGAGTCAGCCAGACCCGACTGCGACTATCTTCTCCAGCTTTACTCTGAGATGACCGGCAAGAGTGGCGCCAGAGGGGTCTATCGACTTTCCACACCCCAGCGTGAACGGGAGACCGTGGTAGAGCTGAATGACGTGATCACGCTGGACGAAGCCGAGTATCAGCTCTTGGTTCAGGGTCTCGACGATCTTCTCCAGACTCTCTCCAAAGCCAACAGACCGGCCGAGGAGTTTCGAGTACTCGTCGACTCTTCGCGTGACCTCATGCTCAAGCAGATTCAAGGCATCTACGGTGTGAAAAGTGATCGGCTTCAGCCGCTCCACAAAAGAGCTACTCAGGCGGCCCGTAGGTTCGCCCGGGTCGAATGGAACAAATCCAACAAGTCGGAGCTGAAAGATAGCCTCAAGACTTGGTAAGGCTTTAGGACCTCTAGAGCTTGGCTTTGGAGCGAACGATCTGAGGAAAGACGTGCTTCTTGAAATGGAAGTAGCCTTTCGCCGCGTGAGGAAAGAGCAAGCCGTCCCAAGAGCGTCTTAAGGGAAAGAACTTCACTCCCACATCTCGGCTACTCAGACCGGCGACCGTCTCTTTCCAGGGCCCCACGAAAGGTTCGTAGTAGACCAGAGAATTCAGACCGTTGGCTTCCATCAGCTGTTGCAGAGCACCGGCAGAGTCGTCCCCGAGGTCAATCGTGGTCCCACTGCAGCCGAAATGTGATTCGGCTCGCTTGCGAGCGTCGGCCACGGCCGCCTTCTTAAACTCGAGAACCTTGTCGGAGTAATCCCATGCGGTCGCGCCCGCTGCGGGATCGAGAGCTACCACCAACTTGGGTTTGAGGTCTCCGGTCGCCCCGATCTCGGGCGCCAGATCGTCGGGCGTCAGCAGTAAGGCGTATTCTTCCCCTACCTTGTCGCTCACTCGAAACGGAAAGTCCACAGGCGGTATGTAGTTGGGCCCGGCCGGACCACCCAGAGGCGAGGGCGATTCCGCCAACTTTCCTTCAGGGTTGAAACGGCCGTCGGTGAATTTCTTGATATTCTTGGCCGTCGCCACGTAGTGTTTCCCTTTGGTTTGGAGACCCGCCACCCAACGCCAACTGAGGGTATTCGATGCAGCGTCTCCATCGAGTAGATGCTCCATGAAGAAGGCCGCTCCCAGACTCCATGGCAGCTTGAGTGTGAATATCCAGATCGAGGCAAACCACATGCGAGTGTGGTTGTGAAGATATCCCGTCTCCTTGAGTTCGCGGGCCCAGGCGTCGAAAGGCTCGATACCCGTCTCACCAGCCACCGCTTTCTGAAAGTCATCTCGCTCGGGCCAACGACGACGGTCCTCGGCCAATAACCTGAGCCAGGCTGAATACACCGAAGGTCGGCCCTCTAGCCAACCCTTCCAATAGGTTCTCCAGACAACTTCCTGGATGAACGACTCCGCCTCTTTCGGTTTGTGCTTTTCGAGGACGGCCTCAACCACTTCTCGCTCGGTGAGCAGGCGATGGGAAAGGTAGGGGGACAGCGCTGAAACGTTGTCTCGCCGGTCGGGACCGAAATCGTAGTTGCGTCTTTCGGCGTAAGGGTTGCCGGCTTTAGGCAAGAATACGTTGAGTCTGGAGAGTGCGAACTCTCGGCTGGGGGGAAAGGCATTACTCATCGTGATAACGCGGGGGCAAGAGTTCACCCTTGCGCAGAGCACGCAGACGATTGAAGGCGTGTTCGGTCTTGAGAGCCTTCTCTCTGAGGCGCAGACCGCTACGCCGCTCGAACGGGGCCTTGCGAGTCTCCTCTTCCAATTCCTGAATGGCCATCTTGGCACTCATGATGGCGTCCTCCAGCAATTTCTCTTCCAGTCGGGTTTCCAGCTCCAGAGCCTCATCCCAATTCTTGCCCTCTCGGGTCACCGCATCGTTCCCGGCGGACTTCGACTTCTTCGAACTCTTCTTAATAGATTTCTTCGACTTTGATTTTTTCTTGGTGCTCTCGGCCATGGGCATCCCTTTCCTGATGGGCGCTACGACGACTCGAACTTCACGACCTGCCGCAGAGGAACTCCAACCTGCAACGTGCAATTTTAGAGAAGGCGAAATAAAGGTCAAAATCCGGCGACAGGGGGATATATGAAAGTCTGTTTAGTGCTCACTCACCAGTGCAATCTGGCTTGCTCCTATTGCTACGCCGGTGAAAAATTCAACCGCCACATGTCCATGGATACAGCCTGGGAAAGCCTGAAGCTCTTGCTCTCCGGCGGACACGATATGGAGCTCTCCTTTTTCGGCGGAGAGCCGTTCCTTCGCTACGACACTATGGTGGCCGTCAGTCGGGCGGCCCGAAAAGCTGCCGAAAGATACGACCGGAGGCTGAGCATTCAGGTCACCACCAACGCCACCATTTTAGAAGAAAAGCAGCTCCGATTTCTCGAAGAATACAAAGTCTGGACTGCCTTTTCGGTGGACGGCCCCGAAGAGGTCCAGGATGTGGCTCGTCCCTTCGTCAACGGCCGCGGTTCGGGCAAGCTGGTTTGGAGAAATCTTGAGAGAGCTCTGGAGAGGTTGGACCGTGTCCACGTCCTGATGGTGGTGGCTCCGGATACCGTGGGCTCTTTGCTGCCTGCCGTGGAGCGCCTTTATCGATCCGGTTGTAGCCGCATCTCGCTCCTTCCCGATTTAGAAGCCGATTGGAGCAAAGCCAAGGACGTGCTTGAGGACGTCTGGCCGCGTTTGGCTCGAATCACTCTTCTCTCCATGCTCACCGACCAACCGCTCCACATGTCCCCCTTCTCGTCCTATTTCCCAACGACCGACCAATTCACCGGAGAAGCAACCGGCAAATGCGACTTCGGGGGCGACCAGGTCACCATCGCGCCTTCCGGAAACTTCTACCCCTGTGCTCGTCTCGTCGGGACCGACCGGCGCCTCGATGTGAGAGTCGGCAACCTGGATACGGGTTACGACAAGGCAGCCGCTCTCAATCTGAAGCAATGCGGTGAAGAGGCTCTCAATCAGGGGGGCTGCGGCAAAGGCGGTTGCCAGTGCATCGCGCTGATGCCTGGAGATGTGAAGACCCAACTCGATTGGAGCACCCAGTTTGCCCGTTGGACGAGCGCCGCTTCGCGACCGGTCGCAGCCGAAATCGAAGAAGCGTTGGGCGAGCCGGAGTTGGTGGCGATATGACCGAGCAGCAGAAAAACAAACGGACCAGGCGGCGATTTCTTGCCGACATGCTCTTTCTCGGCGGCGGGGTGACGGCGGCAGCCATGCTGGCCAAAACCCAGCTGGCCCCCACACCGCCAGAGCCGGTCGCCGTCGGGGCGATGGAGGTTCCCGTGGAATTGCGTACATCTCCCACGCCCAATCCGGCGCAATCTCCAGAGTGCCCGCCTGCCATGAAGGGCGAACCGATGCCGGTTGAAGTGGAAGGCGAGTTTGCCTTGCCCGAGGCGGAATGCCCGCCCGACATCAAGGGCGACGTCCAGGTGGCGCCTCCGCCTCCCAAGCTTGGCGGGAAGCCGATCGCTCCGCAGCCGAACGGAGACGGTCAATGAGCGGTGACGAACCGAAACAGGGCAAGAGTCGACGCCGATTTCTAGCCGACCTGCTCTTCTTGGGAGGTAGCGTTACCGCCGCCTCCTTGCTGGCCAAATCCACTCTCTTCGAAGACGGGGGTCAGTCGCCTCCGAGCCCCAAACCGATGACCACGCCAAATGAACCGGTACCGCCGCCGCCCGACACTCCTAACCCCGGTCAGATGGTGCTGCCCGACGGCGACTACGTGGAGCCCAAAGTCGATTGCGAGCCGACTCCTGAGGTTTGCGAAGAGCCCCAGATCGAAGGGCGACGGGTCACCCCCCAAGAGCCGATTCCCCATCCCGCGGGCGCCGTCCCTCTGCCACCACCGAAAGACCAATGAGCGACAAAAGAAGTCGGTGGCGATTTCTGGCTGACCTGCTATTCCTCGGCGGTGGACTGACGGCGGCTTCTTTGGTGGCCGGGACGGTGCTTCGAGAGAGTTCCTCGACGGTGGTGGATTCCGAGCAAGTCACTGAGCCTTCGAGCCCCCCGCCTTCAACGTCCAGCGAGCCAGTGGCTGCCGGGGAAATGGAGATTCCGGATAGCGACTTCGCGGACCAAGAGTGGGAGAACAAACCGAATAGACCGCAACTGACCGAGAGGGACCCGTTTTCCAAAGGTGGTGATGAGCCGCCGGCATTTACGGGAGCGGTCGTGGCACCTTCCAAGCCGTCGGTAGCAGGTAGGAGAGCACTTCCTCGAGGGGAGTGACGAACTGTTCATAATTCTGTAGCCATTCCTCGGTTCGTCTTCCCTAATATCTTACCAAGCAGACTTGTCGCTATGCCCAAAAGAGACAAAGGGGTAAGTCCAACTACAAGCTCTGTTCTACAAATACCAGGTAGGATACTCACTATGAATATACGCAAAACCGGCCAGGTGCTGGCCACGGGTACCATGTTTGTGCTCAGTGAAGCAGGCGAAGCAGCCAAAAACGACCCGGCGCTCGCCATGCGAATGGCCGCCACTTCACTCACCGACACCTTGCTCAACAAGGTCAACACTCCCATCAAGGATTCTTTCGCCGAAACCGTCGTGCCCGTCGTCCGCGGCGGTATTCTGGCCCTCAACGCCGTCCGTTGTCACCAAACCTTCAAGAGCGCCGAATCCACCGGACTGGACAAGTTCATGGACGCAGGCCGCGTCATCAGCGACGTCGCCGGTTTCGCCGGAGGCATCATGGCTCTGGCCTCCCCCGGACACGCAGCGCTCGGTCGCTCGCTTATGGGTTTTAGCTACGCTGTCGATGCCGTGAGCCACGCCTATCGCGGCCTCGGTCACGCCGGCAAGCGGATCGCCGTCTGGAACCACAAGCTCGAGCAGATGAAAGACGCCGAGCGCCAGCGGGAACAAGACCAGAAAAAGGGCGGCTGCCCCGAAGCTCCTCAACAGCCTACCGACCCTCCGGTCCAACAGGACCCCGGAACGGTTAAGTTTTGCCTGGAAGGAACAGGTTCCGCCGCGGCGGCTTTCCTAAAAGGAATCAAGGAGCCCGTGGCTGTTTAGGATCCGGCCCGCAATAACTGCCCTCGGCAACTTTAACAATTTCACTCCACCATCGGAGTTCCATCGGACCTACCTGCGCTACTATCTGGACATAGGTTATTGAGCGTAGTGAATAAAGAGCGGCACCAATGCCGCTCTTTTCTTTTTGCCCACCTGGATTTTCCCACGTGGGTCTGCAGACCCGATACTCCCGACCGATCGGAAAGCCCAAACCCGACTTGATCTACCCGAGAGGCATTGAGGTCCAAGAGGAAACCAACTCAACATACCTGTATAGTACTGGAGATGCCCAGCGACAGCAGCCCAAACGACTAAACCATGGAACAGCCTGACCCCGTCCTCCTCCACGATTGGCACCCGGCCTTTTATTCTCAAGATCTCCCGACGGAAACAGCCCTCCCGCTCGAACTTTTAGGCCAAAATCTGGTCGTCTGGAGAGACGAGAAAAAGCTCCACGCTTGGCACGACCTCTGTCTCCATCGCGGCACGAAACTATCTCTCGGGAAGGTATCCCGTTGTCGTCTCGTCTGCCCGTATCACGGCTGGGAGTACAACGACGAAGGGCGCTGCGTGAAAATCCCCGCCCACCCGGAGCAGACACCGCCGGACAAAGCTCGAGTGAAAACCTATCAGGTGGAAGAAGCCGGTGGTCTGGTCTGGGTCTCCCTTGGGAATCCGTCGACCTCTCCACCCGTACTGCCGGAGTTCGAGGACCGCTCTTTCCGCGTGGTTCCTTGCGGTCCCTATGAATTCCAGGCCGCCGCCCCACGAGTAGTGGAGAACTTTCTAGACGTCGCCCACCTGGCATTCGTCCACGACGGACTGCTGGGCGACAGCGAACATCCGGAGCTTCCTGACTATCAGGTAAAATCCGACAGAGCAGGCATCACCGCGACCGATATCTCCATCTATCAGCCCGACCCCGACGGTACCGGCAAAGGGAGCCGGGTCACTTACACATACAGAGTGACTCGCCCCTTTCACACCTATCTCGAAAAGAACACCGCCCCCGACCGTTTTGTGCTCTTCCTTGGTGTCTGCCCTCACAACAGACATCGCAGTACCAGCTTTATGATCATCGGTATGAACTATGGACACGAAATTCCGTTGAGCCAACTCCAGGAATTCCAGGACCGCATCGTGGCCCAAGACAAACCGATCGTGGAATCCCAGAGACCCGAACTTCTGCCGCTGGATCTGGCCGAAGAGCTTCACTTGCGTTCCGACCGCACCGCTATTGCCTATCGAAAGTGGCTCCGAGAGCTCGGATTGCAATTTGGTACCGCTTAGATTCCGAGGTTTTCTCCCAGTCGAGATGAACCGTCCATCCCAACAGAGAAGAAAGGTTTAGAGGAGTTAGAATTGGTCTTCAAGTTTTATCGAGCCCAAGTCACCGGCGGGGGCTACATCCCGCAGGGAGACTGCCAGGCGACTCTCACCCTGGACGAAGATAGGAATCCTACCTGGACGGATATGTCCGAGGAGTTTCAGGAGTTATGTCTGCCGTGGTTTAGTACTTCGGTGGTCATGGGAGTCTTGCCTAACACACCGGAATTCACACCCTACTCCGATGAAGCTTTAGAGCATCTTTCCAAGCATCAGCTACCCAGCCAGGGCTACGTGATGATGACCATCTCTTCGAAGACAAAACCGAAAGAGAAGAAGAAAGACGAACCGAAGCCCGAGCAAGAGAAGAAGCCGGCCACAATTCCCGGATTCGCTCCTCAGCAGTTTTTCATCCGTCCCACCATCACCCACAACAAGCTGCCTTCTCCCAAGAAAAAGAAAAAGCCCGAAGAGACTAGCGACGAAACTTAAGTCGTTGCAGCACGCCTTCAAACTCCGGCCTTGCCATCTCCGGTGAGTAGAGCAGAAGAAGCGTTTCGGTCCTCAAGCTATCACAAACTCGGCGAAACTCATCTCAACACCGAGATCGCCTCCTCCAGACCATCCAGAGTAAGGCAATGCATCGGAAAAATCTTCCTAATCTGATGTAAGGTCTCACCGTGCCAATACTTCTCGGGTTCCGGGTTCAACCAGGCGTGCTTGGGATATCGCTCTCTCAAAGCCACCAGACTGTCCCATCCACGTTCTTCTTGCGGGGGGCCGAAATAGAAGCTGTACTTACTCGCTAACAGTTCGTAGGGGGCCATCATGGCGTCACCCACCACGATGAGCCGATAGCGGCGATCGGTCGTTCGAAACAGCTCACTCAGGGTGATATGCTCTCGAAATCGAGCGTCTTTGTAGACCCGACCGTAGACGCAGTTGTGAAAGTAGAAAGCTCTGAACTCGCGGAAGTGAGAGGCTTGAGAAGCGGCCGAAAAGAGGGCCTCCACCTGATGTATAAAAGGGTCCATCGTTCCCCCGACATCCATCAGGAGAATCACCCGCATCGTCGGTTGCTTGGGGCGCCGCTCCACGACGTCTAACTCCCCACCGAGACGACTCGTGGCTTCAATGGTGGCATCGATGTCGAGGACTTCCTCTCCCTCTTCTCTTCCGAATCGACGAAGTTTGCGCAACGCCACTTCATACTGACGGATGTCGAGCATCCGATCGTGGCGATAATCCTTGTAGCGCCGCTCGCCGGCCACTTGAAGCGCACGACGATTGCGAGCGCCGCCACCGATTCGAAAACCGGGCCGCGGAGCGCCGGAGTGACCGAAGGCGGACTTACCGCCCGTCCCGATCCACTTGCTGCCGCCGTGATGCTCCTCTTTCTGCTCGTCCAAAAGCTCTTTGAACATCCGGTCCAGCTCTTCGAAGTCCATCTTCTCGAACATCTCCCTTTCCTCGGGAGTCAGCTCCGGAATCTCACCTTCCTGGACTTTACGAAGCCACTCGAACAAAGTTTCGCGCAACTCCATCGCCGCTTTTTCCACTCCGGCGAAAAACGCGGAGAAGACCTGATCGAAACGATCGAAATCGGCGACGTCGGAGATAAGGGTACATCGAGCCAGATGATAAAATCCGCTGAGGGTCTGTCCATGCAGACCCTTCCCCATCGCCTCGGCCAGAGTGAGAAACTGCTGAAGGCCCGGACGCAGCCCGGCGGCACGCAGCGCATAGAAAAATCGGATCATCATGGTGGGGCCTGTCGGCATGGGTCCTAGTTTACCCCACGATGGGCCCACTGGCGAGAAACCAGCATCAAGTCTTGCTCTTTCTTAAGGAGAAGACCCAGCAACGGCACCGTCCCTTCAAGCAGGGAGCCCCCGGCTCCGGTGGCCTTCAAGGCGGCGATCCAGTCGATCAGCTCGCTGGTGGTCGGCTTCTTGCGCAGTGACATGTCGCGAAGGTTGTAAAACACTTCGAGAGCTTGCACGGCGATGTCTTTTTCCAGATTGGGATGATGGACGTCCAGGATCTGCTGCATGAACTCGGGATCCGGAAACTCCAGGTAGTGGAAAATACATCGACGTAGGAACGGGTCGGGAAGCTCCTTTTCGTTGTTGCTGGTGATGATGACCGCCGGCCGGTGCTTCGCCACCACTTCCTCCCCCGTCTCCCGTATAAAGAATCGCATCCTGTCCAACTCGTGGAGAAGGTCGTTGGGAAACTCGATATCCGCTTTGTCTACTTCGTCGATCAGCAGCACCACACGCTTTTCCGAGGTGAAAGCCTGACCCAGCGGACCCAACCGGATGTACTGGGCGATATCCGAAACGTCACGGTCTTGAAACCGGCTGTCGTAGAGACGGGAGACCGCGTCGTAGTGATATAGCCCCGTATCGGCCTTGGTGGTGGATTTGATCGACCAGTGGATGAGCTGGGTGTCCAGTGCTCGCGCGATGGAGTCAGCCAGTAAAGTCTTTCCCGTGCCCGGCTCACCCCGAACCAGGAGCGGCTTCTCCAGCGCCATTGCACAGTTCACAGCCGCCTCAAGCGCCGGGTCGGTGAGATAGTCGTCGGTTCCTTTGAATTGGGGAATGTTCATAAAAGAGTCATTCTAATGGTTTATCGGTGAACCTCTGTGACGAATCTACTCCCTTATCCCTTTCCGGTAGTTTTTCGAGGAGATCTTTGCGGTCCCGCTCGGAAGAGGGGGCATCGGATTGAGCGGGACGCGGGAGCCGGTGTCGTCCGGGTTCGGATCGTCGTCGTCGTCGTATCTCGGGAGGGAATCGTCGCGGCGCACACGCCCCCAGGGAGGCGACGTCGTGTCGTCGATCAGAAAATCAACGAACGGAACTCTGTACTCCAGGGCTTCAAGCAACGCCTCGTCTCTCGCCGCTTCCTCCTCCCGACCCAGCTTTCTCAGAAGCCGAAGGTGTTGCCAGCGGGCGCTCCGGCTGGTGGGATGCCAGAGAATGGCCTCCGATGCGTGATAAAGTGCTTGGCTGGCAAGACCCTTTTGGAAGGAGAGATTCGAAAGAACGATTCGCCCGGCCACCAGGTCCGGTCTCATCGCGACCGCCTCGGTTGCATATCTCTCGGCATCCTGTAGACGGCCCAGCCTGACCCGACAGAAAGCAAGATTACAGCGGACCACCGCGTGGCAGGGGTCGAGCCTGAGTGCTTTTTTGAGATCTTCGTCGGCCGCTTCCCATTCTTGTCTTCTCATCTTGCAGACGGCGAGATTATTCCAAACGGCGAGGCTGAGCCAATCCTTGCGGCGGGCTTCGAGCCAGAACTCCTCGGCCTTCTCGTACTCGCCTCGAAGGAAGCTCTCGATACCGCTTTTCAGCAAGTTCTGTCCTTGAGGAATATCGAGTTCGGTCAAACGGGTTTCCGGATTCAAAGCTTCGGCCAAAGAGGCGGCGCTTCGAAAGCGATGCTCGGGATCTAGTAGCTGAGCCTTCCTAAGTATCTCGACCAGCGACTGTTCGATTCGATCAACGTCGTGCCCCTCGAGAAGCTCACGATACTGCTCGCGCACCTGCTGAGAGCATATCTGATACAGCACTCGACCCAGGCCGAAAATGTCAGCCTCGATACCAGGTGGCTTCTCCGCCGACACCTCGGGCGCACGATAGGGTAGATCCCAACGGCGGTCCATCTCATAGAAGGGTGTGTTGGCGGCTTCCAGATGCGCTGTCGGAGCGGACCAAAGAAAGTAGTTGCGATCGTACGCATCATCGTGACCAATGTTGTAGGGATAGACAGCCCCGTAAGCCCGACCCAATCCTTGGTGAAGCCGGTGCAGACCGTAGCAGATCTGCTCCCCCACCGAACGCACCAGATCCTCGCTCAAACCGAAATGTCGGGAGTGATTCAAATCATCAGCCAGAGTCTGAGTCGTGCCTAATGTTTGAGTACAAACAGTGTGGGGCCCCACCAGGATGGCAAACGGGCTGCGAATCCCGAAGCCGGAGCAGGTTCGTAACTCCGAAAGCTGCTCGAGAGCAAAACTCAAATCCCGCCCAGGCTCTTGCCACCTACGCTCCCAAACCGGCTCCTGAAAATCACTCGAATAGTTCTTAACAAGAACGAATTTCTTCACCCGGTAGACTTCGCCCCGACCCAACACACTCCCCCGTTGACCAAACGGAAGCCTCCTCGTCATCTCTCCAGACACTTCCGCGACATCAGAAACATAAATTTTTTTTTCCGACATAGGGGTAGTCAATCCCGAATTGGGTGTTAGAATACGGTTAAGCACACTTCTTGGTCGGCTCTCGAAACAATCGAGAGCCTTTTCTTTTTGTACGCATGTGAGAATTTTACCGAATATATCTCTGTTGCTACTCTTTCTGCTAGCCGCCTCTCCGTCGAGCGCGGAAGCCAGTCTGCAACCCTACAGATGGGAGAACAGGGTCTTGCTGCTCTTCGGTCCGGGCAATAGTTCGGAATTGGCCAGACAGAAGCTCATACTCGCTGCCGACCCGAAGGGTCTGGAAGAGCGTGACATGGTCGTTCTCGAACCGCCCGAGACTCAGAGCCTACAGGCTCGCTACGAAGTCGACCCCGCCGTCTTCACAGCGATTCTGATCGGCAAAGACGGTGGGGAGAAGCTCCGGAGTGACGATCCCGTCACGCTCCAAGAGCTTTACGGGCTCATCGACCAGATGCCGATGAGACGACAAGAAATGCGCCGACAGAGTCGATAGTCACACCTCTGGCTCGCCCTGGTCTAGTGCTTGAAAACAAGCCCGGTTCTTGCCTGTCTGCTTGGCGCTATACATTTCCGAATCGGCGGCTTTCACCAACTCATCCAGGGTGCAGGAATTGGCGCAACTCACCACCCCTATGCTCATACCGATAGGCCATCGCTCCGACCTTATCTTTTCTCTGCAAAGCTCCAGCTGCCGGTCGACCACAGTCTTGGCCTGTTCCAAATCAGTTTCGGGCATCAGGACGAGAAACTCGTCGCCACCGACCCGTGCCACCACATCGGGTCGGCGGAGATTTTCGGTAAGGATCCTCACCACGGTCGTCAGGATCTCGTCTCCCTTTTCGTGGCCCAGAGTGTCGTTGGCCGTCTTGAAGTTATCGAGATCGATGTAAGCTAAAGACAGCGCCCGTCCATTTCGGGCCATACGTGCCAGTTCGGTTTCCGCTAGTTCGGCGAAGTACCGACGGTTGACCGCGCCGGTGAGGTGGTCGCGCTGAGAGAGTTCCCGCACTCTCGTCAGTTCATAGCGAATTCGACCGAGCAAATGATTGAAAATAAGAAAAAATCCAAGGCGCACGAGCGTATTCCAGAACGCGATGCTGGGGCTGCTGTAGGAACGATGATCAAGCACCTCGGCGCCCCACCAAAGAAAAGCACCGAAGACCGAAAATCCGATCCCCGACTTTCGACCGATAAACCAGGATACCAGCGCGATCGGTCCCAGATAAAAGATAGAGAAAGCGAGTTCATATCCAGTTTGATAGTCCAATGCAGCCACGGCCAGCATCAAAGACAAAGCCACGAAGAGCTGCATCGTTTGGCTCAGAGCCGAAAACCAGGCGGCCAGGGGCGAGGGTCGCCCGTACGTTACTGTTCCCACCTCCAGGTGATTCAACGAATGCGCCCTACCACCTCGAAACAGGGGCCCGCCTTGAAAGAAATCCTAAAACGGAAATCTCAAAGCCGCTCGCCCCCTTCGTGAGACCCCTAGGAGTACCGGACCTATCAGCGAATACTTCAAGAGTGAATCCCGCCGATCTCAGCAAGCTTTCTTCCTCACGCGCCGCACATTCCGGCCTCAAGACGCGTCCCAAGATGACCGCGCCGTCCACCGAAGCCGCCTCAAACCGACCGGTCGACGGATATGAGAAGGAAAAGGGCTTCCTGAGCGGCTTGACCGACAAGGTGGTCGCCGGGGTCAAGACCGGACTGAAGAAGACCGGCCGGCTTGCCAAGACCGTCGCCTCCGCAACAATCACAGCCCTACAGGTGGCGCCAACGTTGCTCACTCTCACGGCGGCTGCGGGTCTGGCCAAGGCCGAGGGGCTTCTGCCGGGGCGAAAGAGCGTGAGTGCTATCGAGTGGCTCCGTGAAAAATCACCCAAGCTCTTCAATCACTCCTTGAACAACGTCTTTAAGGTTATCGGCAATTCCACCGTCAATTCCACCGGTCTCTCGGTGGAGAATCTTGTCGAGATCGAAGAACACATCTACAAATCGCTGGCTCCCGAAAAAGGGCCCGACGGGGTCAAGCGACCTGCCCACTTCATCTCACAACTGGCCGCCGCTCCGTTCCGCCGACCGGGCGCGCCCCACGCAGCGTTCGTCTATCTCGGTGAGGGTCGAGACAAGGAATCAAAAGAGGTGATGGGGCTTTGGAACAGCGACACACCTCCGGCTGAAAACCCCTACGACAAGAAGAACGATCTCCACCGCGTTTGGGAAGTCTTGGAAGAGAAGGCGACGGAGAAGAAACTGCCCGTTTTTATCGACCTTGACGGCGACGCCCGCACCTTTACCTCCACCGAATACATCTCCAAAGAGATTATGAATTCCATGGTTACCCGGCACAACCAGTTCGGTGACGGGTTTCAAGACGCCGGCCTTTACTATACCTACCTGGCAACTCGACAGAAGTCTTTTTATCAAGTCCTCGATCCCTGGATGGCGAGAGAGAAACCGGCGTTGCACGCTGATATCAGCGAGGTCAAAGAGCGTCTGACTCCGCCCTGGTTAGGTGCCAAGGACGGTTTGGGCCCCTGGGCTACCCCCAGGAACTCGGAAAAGGCGTTTCAGATTGTTGAGGACCTGGCTTCCAAAAGTGATAAGGGCGCGGGACCCCTCACCGACTTTGCCGACACCCTGGTAGCCCTTGACCGAGACGTGATGACAGGCACGATGACGCACTGGATCAAGCTTCTGAAGTCGGCCGGAAGCGAGAAGCGCCGCCGGCTCCTCGGTCCGCTGGCTAAGGCCTGGGTCGGGCTCAATGTTGCTTCGGTGATAAACGAGGAGTTGGCTTCACCTCGGAACGCGCCGTCGCTAAAGGCTTTGGAAGGGCCGCCTCCTGAAGAGGTTTCCCACAAGTACGACCGAGCCCAGGCGCTGGGCGAAGTAGTGGACCACACGCTGGACGGATTGGGCGTCTTGGAACGTAAGGAGTTCATGGCCCAAATCAAGCTGGAAATGCAGAGGAATCTACCGGCGCTCCAGGGCCAGGACGAGAGAATCTCTAAACTGCTTGGAGATCGCTATGACGGTATCGACCTTGGGCCGGTGGTCCGAGATCGTCTTGGCTGCCGGGAAGGCGATCTGCAGCGGAACTTAAGTCAACTCAAAGAGGCGCTCCACCATTCTCAGGACCTCAGTGAAAAGCAACAGGCCGAACTTCATCGTCACTACGCTCTCACCGACTGGTTAGTCAACTCTCAGAAGCGGTACGGAGATGTTCAGTTCGGCTTGATAGGCCACGCCGAAGCGTTTAAAGATAACCCATTGAGTGTAAGCCAGTTTTTCGACCAAACGGAACAACCGGACATTGTCACTATGCTCGGGCCCGGTCCCACCGAGATCCAGCAACTCGGAAACAGCGACTCGCCGGTGGCGATGAAAGTCTCTATCTTTCGAGAAGGCGGTGGCGGCAAAGGTCTCGCCTACCCCACCCCCACGAGAGCGCTCAAAGCCGGGCTGACCTCCCTGAATTTTCAGTTCGACGACAGCGGGGGCAACTCGGCCGGAACGATCCCTTCTCTTTTGGAAGCAGCCGGCTTCAACGACGATGAAATCGAAGAGATATCCGCCCGGCTCGATTTCAAAGAGTTCAACGCCGACGCTATCCCGTTATTGGGAGCCACCGACCCCAAGATCGGTGGCATCAACCACACCGGGATGTTCAGTTCCCAGAAGATGTACAAAGAACTCTATCAGGTGCTCTCGGAAAAGCTTGGAGTCCAGGGACGACCCGTGCTATTCAGAGACCTCCCACAACGAATCTCCATGGCGGCCACCGTTATGAACACGGATCTGCCTGCAGACGATCCCCTACGCGCTTTGATCGATCAAGACAAGCGTATGATCATGAGTTCTGATACGACTCCCAATTTCGATGTGGTGGGAGCCGTCACGGCCTCGACCGCCGTGCCCGGATATTTCAACGCTCCGCAGATGCAGGTCGCCCGCAGCGAAGAGAGGGACGGCGCGCTGGAGACGACACTGTACCGTATTCAATTTGTCGATGGCGGCGTCGTCGATAACTTTCCGATATCAGCCGCTAAGAAGGAGCCGGACGGGAAAACCGCCCTGGTCGTCCTGCCGGCCTATTACGAGGGGCTCGATCCGGAGTCTGGAGAGAAGCTCAGTCTCTCGACTTTAAATTTCGACGACAGCCACCTGCATGCAGTGAATCGTCAGAATCAGAAATTCTATGAGGGAGTGATGCCGAAACTCGACAGCTTCCTTGGTAAAGCCGCCGACCAGGGCTACAAACGGGTCATCCTGGCCATGAATCTCTCCAGTCTAGAGGAGCAAACCGATCTCATCATTCAGGGTCAGAACAAAGAGGAGACCGACCGTCTTCTCGATTTGGCCGACGAACAGGGACTCGGACACCTCAGTGCCAGAGAGGGTCGGAAGTTCATGGAGGGCACCGTGAACGCCCCTGGCATCGTCAAGAGTGTGGCAGGTGGAGCCTTCAACCTCTTTGTCGACGGACACTCAGGCGAGAGCAACGAGTACGATTGGGGTCTGGCCGGGACCTCTTCTCGAGTCGGTAGTCGCGAGGAGGAGAATGTTCTTGAAGTGGTTCGAGGCGTCGGTAGTTCGGCACTTTCTTCTAGCAAGAGTCAGGCCAAGAACCGGCTTTTTGAAACATAACCTAAAACTGGGAGACCTGGGCGTGAATATTGGCGGAGGATTGGGCAGCTTCTAAGTCCCGGGTCATCTTGTACCCAGTAAATAGACCCGAATCTGCCCCCCGTCAACGGCCACCAGGTCATCGATTCCGTCTTCGTTCAGATCGCCTGCGGTGAATCGACTCGTATTGAGGATTTGCAAACCGGTGAGGGCCTGGAACGAGCTGTCTAAAACCAGTAGCGGACTTCCAATCGACGAGGTCGCGATGTTGAAATACCGATCGGAGTCACACCTGATAAGACAGGGAGTGAGCACGGCTTGAGCGGGGAGACCGTCCACCCTATTTAAGGAGAACGACGACGTTGTTGCGTCGGTCTTCGCGTAGCGAAGAAGCGACCTACTGGAACCGCCCTCCACGAGTGCATCAAAACCTCTCACGACACTATCCTGAACCGGTTTCAAATCGACAAGCTGAGTTCCGTTCGGCAGCGCTTCGGTATCCGATAGAGAAGTGGAATTTCCGGTCCAATTCAGGATTTGAATCTCCCTCGCTTTACCGACCACGAGCGAGGCGCCACGACCGTTCGAAACGGAAACCACAAGGTCGGTTGAAAGCAAGCCACCAACGTTGACCGGGTTTGAGACGCCGGAGCCGACCTGAGTGAATTCAACACCATCTCTGGTTCTTATCAAGAGTCTCTCAGCCGTGTTCGAATCCTGGGAAAACGGCACCTGAGAGAGAGCCATAGGGGGCGCGGCCAGCGTCGTCGCTCGGGCGGTGAACCCGTCTCGACCGCGCAAGACGGTGACCAGGGAACTACTGTTCGTAGAACCCACGCTCAGAAAAGGTCCTACAACTCCCAGCGTGTTGGACCTCGACACACGACCTGCAAAGATAACAGGCTTGACCCCCGCCCCCCCACTGAACGGCAAAGCGACCGCGCTGGGCGAGCTGAATCGGCCTTTTCCGTCACCGGGATGGATAAAAACTCTCGACAGGTCGACATTCCCGCCGGTCGAGGTGAAGGTGATCAAATCACCGAATCCGTCTCCATTCATGTCCTGGATCAACAGCGGTCCGGCCAGGTTGCCGACAGACTGGACCGACTCGGCTCGATTACCGAAGATCGATTGAGCAAGGTCGTCCTTCACAACGACCCTCAGGCTGAACGACGGCAGTCTAGCGTAGTTCACTCGTACAGTGGTGGAGCCCTGGCCGACCGCGGTCATGCGTCCTCGCTGGTCCACGGTGACCACCCTGTTGTCCGCGACCGTGAACACAGAAGAAGCGGTCACTTCCCTGACGATATTGTCGGCAAAGTTACTGAAAACGAAGAGTTGGGTCTGCTCACCACATCCTGCCAGACTCATACTCGAGATACTGCTACCGCTCAAGCTCGTCCGAACGGAAATCGGCCCGGTCGGACCGAGCTCTCGTAGACGGACAGTTCTGGTAGCCGTGAAGGGCCCGAACGCCGCTGTTGCCGTGAAATTGCTCGAAGGTTGCCTCAGACTCAGGTCGGCGACGCCGTCGGGACCGATTCCCGCGCCCCAGGTGACGGCATTCGTCACATCACGGACCGAACTGTCGTTGTAAGTCACCTCCGCTTTGAACTGATGCAAACCTGTCAACACCTCGGCGTCGGTGATAATTTCCAACTTCAAGACGCCCTCAACCGAGTCTGGATTGGGTTGCCGTATGACAACCTCCCCACCGGCCTTGAGTGGTGGGAGCGGGGAGCCCCAGATCTCTTTGAGCTTCTCCGACGCATCCAGATAGTCGAGCTTCAAATGAGTCGACTCGACCGGTACCTCCACCTTGAGCACGGAATCTTTCTCCAGAGGAGCAGAGGAAAAGATCACCTCACCTTTGGAGTCCGTGGTCGTGAACTTGATACTGGAGATATCGGTTTCGATGGCTTTTGCCAGGATAACTTCGCTACGAAGCGTGAGAGTGGAAGTCTCTCCCGAAAGTGGAGAGGACGGCGTCGAGCCGCTTGTAAGACTGGAAGTGGCGACGTCGGAAGAGCTACCGCATCCTCCAAGAAGAGCCAAAAAGCAAGAGAGAAGTACACTAGAAGCGAGAAAACGCACTGAAAAGTATATCCTTTGATAAGATTTCGAAGAGTATAACCCAGCCTGTCAAGAACAGACGGTCGCCTCTTAAAGCAAGCCGAGTTGCTTGAGAATAACCAACTGCGGAGCCTGTTCATCAATGATGGCGGTGTGATCGTAAGCAGCGACCACAGACTGAATCTGTCCTACCAGCAAGCTATTGGCACTCTCGACATCCACGATGCCGTCGTCGGCGAACACGCCGATGAGCTGAGCGAAGATCTGGTACGCGAACCCCCTGTCGTCGCCCGCCATAGTGTAGTAGATAAACTGCGGATGCCGCTGGGCTGCGTTCTGGTTCAACGCTTCTAGAAAAATGGAGCCGGGGACAATCTGGGCAAACACGGGCTCATCCCCCATCACATCGATGGGCGTGCCGTTGGAGTTGAAAAAGAGAAGCTGGCCGTTGAGCACAAGTTGGGCGATCGCTTCTTGGGCGATGGTGGGGTCCATGCCGGCCAGCTCGGTGGCCACCGGGCTGCCTTCATGAGGACCCGCTACCAGGGAGACCTGATTGCCGGTTAGCGCCATATCGAAGGTCTGGCCACTCTCCAACCGACTCCTCGCGACCAGGCATCCCAGACTGTGAGCGATAATCCGAAACTCCCGGTTGCTCTCTCTTGTGGTGAGAAAGTCCAGCGCCTGACCAAAGTATCCGCTATTGCGACCAATCGGGTCCAGGCTGTCGTACTCGAAGGCAAAGACGGATGTGGCTCCGTTGGCCAGGACGTTGGCGGCCAAGCCGTCGAACGGACCGATGATACGGTCTCCGAGTCCGTGAACGAGAAGGACCGGTCGCTCCCCGAGGTCGGGAACCTCTCCGGTCGGCTGACCGAGGTCCACCAGGAGTTGCCAGCCACCACTGCTGTATTGATAGAGGTTGTATGAGCCCCAGCTCTGATGGGGCACTCTCGAAGAGGTGTCGGTCCCGAGTTGTTCGACGACGTCGGAGCAACCGGAAACGGCGACGACCAGCAGCAGACTCAGGGCAAGCACAAACCGGTGAAACGAGAACATGGCGGGCAGATTCGAAGCCGTCGGAGGAAATCCTTATTGCTTCTTCCCCAATCGAGCTTCTTCTATTACAGGCTCTAGCGCCTGCCTCAGGTCTGATTGGAGTTTTTGGTCTTCTGACTCCACTCGGAGCCGTACCTCAGTGTGAGACCAGACGATATCCTCGATGAGAAGCTCAAACTGCAGCCCGGGCACCCCTTCAGCCCGAATCCCTTGCCACCACTGCACGCCTCCGACATACGGGTCCACGGCACAGCTACCGGTGAAGAAACGAAGGCAGCCTTGATGGCAACGGAAGACGGAGCCGTTCACGAGTGTGCTATCACCGCGCTCGGAGCCACCCAAAGCTCTCAGAGCAACGTCTAAGGCTGCCTCGGTCACCTCGCCCACTTTGCTTCCATAAATCACAAAGTGCTCGCCTTTCTCCCATTTCATCGTGGAATGCGTCCGGGGATTCAGTCCGTCTGGAGAATCTCGCTACAAAGCTCGATGCATTCGTTGCAGATATAGCATCTCGGTCCGGCGATGAGCTTCCTGACCTCAGCTTGAGTCTTCTCGCAGAAAGCACAGATCACCGGACGCTCCCCGCGTTCGCGCGCGATCACATCCACCCAATGGTCGACGTCTTCCTGGCTCAGCGGATCGCCGTAGTCATCGGGTAGACGGATCGTCTCGACCTTGCGGACCTGTAGACTATCCGCTTGAAGGTCCAGGATCCAGCCGGACGGTTCACCCTGGGCGTAGAAGCCGAAATGGGTGACCTGTCCGTTCGTCAACATCTCGGCATAAAGCCCGTCTTTCTCGCTCAGAGAAACATCCTCCGGCAAGTTCTCACGTCGCAAAATTGGCACGTGGCATACCTCTCATCTCTTTTTACAACTTATCTAGAAAAGCCGTTCCAAGTCCCAAAAGCAAGATGAAACCTATCCAGTCGGTGAAGGTGGTGAGCCAAACCGTGGAGGCTAGAGCCGGGTCGATCCGAAGCGACTTAAGCCCCAGTGGGATAAGAGACCCAGCTAATCCGGCGCAAACGATGTTTAACATCATGGCCACGAGAACGATACCGGCCATCCAAAGATTGCCGGTGAGGATGTAGGCCAGCAGACCCGTCAAGACCCCGGCGAGTAAGCCGTAGAGGGTGCCGAACCCCATCTCCTTGCTGACCAGGTGGCTGACATCTCGTTTGTAAATTTCGCCCAACGCAAGTCCGCGTACAACCAGAGTGGTCGTCTGGCAGCCTGTGTTTCCGCCGTGGCCGGCAATGATCGGCATAAACGCAGCCAGGAGAGCCACCTGGGCCAGCGTGCTCTCGAATTGGCTAACCAGAAAAGCGGAGAAAAAGCCGATAGTCAGATTGACCAGCAGCCACGGCACTCTTCGCCGTAGCGTTTGGCCGATGCTCGACAGCGCCTCCGACTCGGCATCCAGACCGACCTGAAGGTAGATGTCCTCGGTGGCCTCCTCTACCTGCACGTCCAGGACGTCGTCGGCCGTCAAAACACCGAGCAAGACTCCCTGAGCGTCCACCACCGGCAAGGCCAGGAGGTCGTAGTGGCGCAATCGCTCGGCGGCGGCCTCCTGGTCCATCGACGCCTCAACCGAGATAACATCCCTTACCTCCACATCCGACAGGAGCGTCTTGGCCTCAGCGGTGATCAGCCGTCGCAGGTCGATGACTCCCTGCAGCACACCATCGGCGTCGATCGTATAGAGATAAAAGGGGTGTTCGGCGTCCGGAGAAAGTCGGCGAAGGTAGGCGAGCGCCTGCTCCACGTTCCAGCCGCTTTGAAGGGCCAGGATATCGCGCGACATCCATCGACCGACCGAATCCTCGGGCATGGAGAGCACATCGTGAACGTAGGCCGAAGTCGGCATGTCCATCAGGGCCAGGATCTCATGGACCCTGTCTTCAGGCATCTCCTCTACCAGGTCGGCGGCGAGTTCATCGTCGATGAGAACCAGAAGATCGCTGAGAGTCTCGGGCGCGATATTGTCCAGGACCTCGTTCCGAGCCGACTCGTTGAAAAACTCCAACAGTGAGGCCAGGCCCTCCTGGTCGAAAAGCCCGACCAGCTCCGCTCGTTTGGCGGGTGTTAGCTCCTCCAGAAAGTCGGCCTGGTCGGCGGGGTGGAGATCGCTGAGCCTGCGATAAACCTCTTGGGCAGGCTCGGATTCCACCACCGGGAGTAACTCGTCAAGGAGCTTCTCGCGGCGTTCCACTTCTTCCATGGTATTTGCAGAAACCTGACCGGACATAGGTGTGAGGCTGTTCCATCCAGGATTGAGAAGGCCTGTCATGAAAGTCCTCCAATAACTTTACAAAACAAAGCCAACCCTCTATAGTAGTCTCCAATGGACGTATCCCAGGCGCTCGAGCATCTCAACGAGATCCGGCATCATCTAGGCAGAAACGAGATCTATCGGGGCTATCGCTCCAAGACCCTGGCTCTCATGGGCGGTGTTGGTCTCGGTGGCGCTCTGTTCTTGCAGTTGGGTTGGTCCTCTGCCAAACCTCTTGAGCGTATCGGCTTCTGGACGGCTATGGCCGCCCTGAACATGGCTATTGCCGCCTGGGAGATTTTGGGAGATTACGGTGAACTGAAGACCGACCATCAGCGACGGACCACCCGACGGACGGTGGGGCAGTTTCTGCCCACTATGGCCGCCGGAGTCCTTATGACGATGGTGTTCGTCTCTCAGAATCACAATCTGGACCTGCTGCCAGGCATCTGGGCAGTTTTGTTCAGCCTGGGGATATTCGCGTCTCGACCCTACCTACCCCGAGGAGTCGGCTGGGTGGGCGCGTTTTTTCTGGCCGCGGGAGCCCTACTGCTCTGTTTTCCCGGGGAAGCGCTCTCGCAGCCGCTCTATATGGGTGGAGTCTTTGGAGGAGGACACTTTATGCTCGCGTACGTGATGTACCAGAATTTGGAGAGAGAAACGATATGAGTGAAGACGACGAAAAAGCAGGCGCCTATGCCTACGACGGACTGGATCGGGTGTTGCACGAGAAAGCTAGACTCGGTATCTTGACTTCCCTCTTCACCCATCCGGAAGGCCTAATTTTTGGAGAGATCAAAACGCTCTGCACCCTGACCGACGGCAATCTCAGCCGGCACTTGCAAGTGCTGGAGCGCGAGGACCTCGTCAGGATAGAGAAAGAGACTGGTGCAGGCAGGCCCAAAACGACGGTGTTCCTGACCGAAACGGGTCGAGAGAGATTTCAACAGTACCTGGAAGAGTTGCAGGCGGTCCTCAAAGCCGCAAGTCAGGAGACCGCCGGTGGCTTCAATCCCGGCTTCAGCCCTGCTTAAGAGAAAGCCTCGGGGCTTTTTTTTACCTTCTCAACTTTGCATTTTAAAGCTTTCAAGGAAACTTGAAAGCTCATCAAGAACGGAGAGATAAGATGTTAGTGGTTCAAGCAAAACACAAAGGTATGTGCTTCGGAGTTAGGGACGCCCTCGACATGATGCGAGGTCTGGAGAATCCCGACAGGGTGACGGTGCACGGTGAACTCGTCCACAACCCCGTGGTCCAGACCGAGCTGATGAGACGTGGTTTTCATCAACAAAAAGAGGTGGGGAGGACGCTCAATATTCCCACACCGGAAGTTTTGATAACGGCCCACGGAGTGAGCGACACCAGAAAACGCGAACTCCTTGAATCGGGCTACACAGTGCACGACACCACTTGTCCTCTGGTTCGGAGGGCCCACAAGGCCTGTCTCCACTACCACAACAGGGGCTACTACATCGTTTTAGTCGGTCGTAAGGGCCACGTCGAGGTCGAAGGATTGGCGGGTGACTTGCGCAACTATGAGATTGTCTCTCGGCTCGACGAGCTT
>Ga0208701_100123_pt1 | contig 37885 bp, 45 predicted proteins | sample DeeseametaMP1482_FD_184188 | JGI IMG/M metagenome (GOLD analysis project Ga0208701, IMG submission 184188) | Marine microbial communities from the Deep Pacific Ocean - MP1482 (SPAdes) | ecosystem: Environmental > Aquatic > Marine > Oceanic | place: South of Fiji, South Pacific Ocean | collected... | reverse complement strand
GAGCCGAAAAGGCCAAATCGAATTTGGAGAACATCTACGAGGCCGCCCAGATGTCCAAGTTGACGATCGCTCGACTGAGGGCGTACACCCGACCCAAGGAAAAAGCAGCCCCCGCCACCGTGATCGTTCCAAGCAAGATCATCGAGGATGCTTTGGGATTGCTGGAGAGTCGCATCTCTTCGGCCGAGGTCGAGCTGGAGAAGAAACTGGACGAATCGCTTAGCGTGACCATGGTGTCGATCGACTTTTACGGGGTTGTGAACAACCTGCTGGTCAACGCGCTGGACGCGATCGGTTCTCGGCCTCTGCCTCGCAAGATGTCCGTAGATCTGGAGCGAGAGGGCGAGCGTGTCGTTCTCAGAGTGGAGGACAACGGGATCGGTGTACCCGACACGGAGCGAGAACGCATCTTTGAAGCGTTCTTTACCACCAAGGATGAGGGCCGCGGCATGGGTCTGGGACTGCATCTTTGCAAGCAGTTCGTGGAGCAGGCCGGAGGGGGGATCGAGGTGGGGGCATCGGCGTTGGGCGGGGCGAGATTTGTCGTCACGCTGCCGGCGACCGGTTAGCCGGCCCCGATCCACACCAGGACCGCTGCTGCCACCATCATTCCATCAGCGCAAAGGTCGCATTCCCATTGAAGGTCGGCGTTCTCTCCCCAGGCTCGTCCAAGAAGCATCCAATGGTAGACGCCCACCAGCCACAGGAGACTTCCGCATCCGTCAAAGAAGCCGTGGCTCTGAGCTTGCCACCAGGCCAACATCATCAGAGCGTTGACTCCGTGGAGTAAGAGCTTGGTGCGTTCATAGCCTATCACGATAGGAAGAGTTTGGGTGCCCTCGATCCGGTCTCCCTTCACGTCGCCCAGGTCGAAATAGGTGGTGTTGAAGAACCAGAGCAGCGTGCTCCAAAGTCCGAATAGGAAGAGAGAAGAAAGTTGGACGGAGGGCTGAAAGGCCAGGATGAGTCCACAGGGCATGGCGCCCCAGGCCAGGGCCACGGTCAGGCCCTTCACTCCCGGTATCTCTTTCAGGCGCCGATAGCGAAATTTTTTGGGAAAGAGTTTGAGGTCGTAGAATAATCCGGCCACGGTGGGCAGGATGAAGGCTGCTGGAGCGAGGGCGTTCTGCCGGCTGCACAACCAGATGCCGTAGGCCAATCCGAACAGGCCGGTGATGATGAGAATCCAGCGATAGCGCAGAAGGAAAGCGGTGCGGATCGGATCGTTGGTCTGGTCGGCTCGAGGGTCGAGATGGACGGCCTTGGCAAAGACGTAGACCCAGAACATGGAAAGAAAGCCGAGGAGACAAAGCTGCCTATCGGGAGAGAGGCCGAGAAGACGGCAACCAACGTAGACCTGGGCTGCTGCCGAAAGCGCGATCCAAGCGTTGGAGAAGAGTAGGGCTTCGAGGGCTTTCAGCATTGACTCTCATTCCCCGAGCTAGGCCGTCTCCCTATCCGGGTGAAGAACAGTCCGCCTAAAGCCGGCCCAGGAAAGACTGCGAGGACTGAGCTTGAGACTGATCGGCTAGCTAGGGATTCCCGAGAGGGTGAGCCAGGGACGGAGTTCGCTGGGTGAATCGGGAGCAAGAGGCTGGCTGACAGCCTTTGCCATAATTCCCTCGGCGGCATTTTCAAGAAATTGTTCTTTAATTCGGGAGTCAGTTCTTCGCAAGAACTCAATTGCAATCGATATCAGGCTATCACCCCAGGGACCTAGCCATTCATCTTCCAAGACGGGATTTGTCGAGGGAACGTATGTCGACATTTCAATGAAAACTCTGAGGCATTCTTCGCAGGCCCCTGTACCGTAGGCTTTGGCAATCGCTGATAGGCGACGAAGGCGCGGGCCCGAGTCTTCGTCTGGAATACAAATGGAGTCTTTCAGCAAACCGCGGGCGAGGATTGCCGACATTCTTAGCTCCTCTGGAGCAGCCGTACTGAGTTGCAGCAACTTTGGCAAGGCCGGTCGGCCCACCCTGGGAAACCACGCCACAGCGTAGCTTCCTATAAAAGTGGTTGCACTATCATCCAAGAGAGGTAAAAAACAGTCAGAATAGCGTTCGACCAGTCGATAGTACTGTGGCTCCCACAAGGGAGCCTCGTTGTAGAGTTCAAAACCCGACGAGAACGGTAAACAGATGCTTATAAGCAAGCGCGTCACAGAAACCCTTTCCGGGGGTTCGAGGAATGGCAGCAATTGACAGAGGATAGGGATTGCCGGAAGAGCCGCCGGATAAGCTCCTCCCTGATGTTCCAGTTCGAGGACTAGATTGTCGATAGCATCTTTTTTGGATGAAATTCTAGCCCTAGAGATCGTTCTAAGCCATCTGCCGGTTCTAGTGGGTTCGGGCTCGTAGTTCAATAGGTATCTTAAGCTAGCCGGGATGTCGCGCCATCGACGCATAGCTGACTCATGCTTTTTCCAGTCGACCGCGTTGACAGCCGCTAGAAGTTCTTCCTTAGTCACCAGGGCGAGGTTCGGAATCCTGTTATTGCAACCTTGCCTCAACCAGTGTCATCTCTCTGCCGCACCTTGCGCCCAAGCCTTTCCCAAGATTTCGACTCTACTCCTCGAAAACAACTTTGAGAATAGTTGAAGAGCGTCCGATGTGCGTCCGACCGTGGGCGTCCGAGTTGTTTTAGCCTAGAAACTCGAGTCTGTTGCCAAAAGGGTCGTAGACGAAGAACCTCTTGCGTCCAGGAATCCGCTCGTCCCAGCTTACCGAGTAATCGGCCGACTCCAGCGCCTCTGCTAAGGCGTCAATTTGGGAAACCTGGACCCCGGGATGTGCCTTGGTGGCCGGAACAAAATCCGCTTGAGTTCCCAAATGGATCTCGCACCCTCCAGCTCGAAACCAGACCCCGCCGCTGGCTCTCAACTGGTCTGGCTTTGTGATCTCGTCCATCCCCAAGACCTGCCCGTAAAAGGCTCGGCCCTGATCTTCGCCACCTGGCGGGATGGCAATTTGGACATGGTCCAGTTTTAAGAAAGTGTGACCGTTCACAGGCTCTAATCACCTTTTTCGTACAGTTGGTTTGAAAGAGTATCTCGTCTCAGTCAATTTGCTCCGGGCTGACTTTAGGGGCGTCTCTGAGCCCACCTTTTACCTGGCATTCTTACTTGAGCGATGATTGGAGGGCAAGCTCAGTGAAAAGACGTCTTTTCCCAAGAGTTCAATTCGACTTCTCAAAAACAGACCAATCCCCACGTCCCCATCTCATCCGATAGGAGTCCTCTCGTTCTCCGTGCCAACCCTCGTGAAAATCGAGCCACCCGGCCAGCATTAAGTCGGCTTGTTCGGCGAGACAATTTCCGTCTGCGTCGGTGAAGACCAGTTTGCCCTGGTCGTTGAGGAAGATCTTCAAGGAGCCGTCGTGGACATTGCTGTGGCAGCCAACGCAGATTCCGAGCACGTTGTGAGCCAGAGTCGGACCGCCCTGAGAATAGGGGATGAGATGGTGGAGGTGGAGCCAGATTTTGTGGGGACAGCCAGGGGTGGCACAACACCATCCATCTCGTCGCATGACCTCTCGCTTCTGAGCTTTGGTGGCGTGTCGGTTACGAGGATTGAAGCAGACATTCTTGTTTTGGATAGGTGAGAGGGTATCTTTCAGCGCTTCCAGATACTCGGAGTTGGCTTGGGCGGCGGCGAGTTCTAACCCGTTCGGATTGTGTCCGCAGCAAGAGTTGGTTAGCTGCCGGCTCCCGCAACAACTACGATGAGCGGCATCCTCCGCGCTTGGACTATCGCTCTCGAACTTTCCCGTGCGGGGGAAAATTTGGTCATTCGGATTAGAGTCACTCGAAGCAGCGTCCCCACCGCCGGAGCTGTCCTCTCCGGCGAGGACGTGTTGGCCGCAATCCCCCGCGCGGGCGAACTCGCTCTCCTTCTCGAATTCTCCGGGAATCGGAATGCAACTCATCTCCGCTGCCACCTCTCGGGCGTGCGCAACTAATGGTATCTCCCGCGCTTTCTCCGCCTGAAGATCCTTATCCATTTCCACCCTTACTTTCTTCAACGACTCTTCATCCACGGGCTGAGTAGAAATGTACGAAGCCAACGCCCACTCCAAAACTTCGGCGGTGGTCACGGCCTTATCTTGCTCCAGAGAATACATTCGACGGGCCCGAGCCAACATGGCCAACACCTCTTCCGACATTCGGCAACGAAACTCCGTGGTAGGCCTTTCGTCATCCTCAAAGACATCACCGGGAACGCCTCCCTTAGGAGTCTTAGTCACCAGCTTCTCAATCTGCTTGTAGTTCAGATCTCCACACAGCTTTATCCAGAGCGCCTCCGTCTCCGGGCTGGCCTTCCGCGAAACTTCTCTCAGCTTGCCCCATTCGATGGTACCCTGTTCAGCCGCCAGGGTGAGGTCCGGGAGCGGAAGTAGATCGCGGGCCACCCGCCTACAGTCGCCCGCGACTCCTTCACTCAGTCCCAGACGACACACGGAATAATGGATTTCAGAAGAGCAACCGAACTTTTTGAAGCCTTTCGTCTCTCGCATGGCCAACAAGCAACGGCCAAGCAGAAGTCGGAAGGAAGTCAGACTGCCGACGGCTTCTCGAGCCAGGCTGTCGACCTCGGAAATCTCAAGCGAGAGAAGAGTGTTGACGCGGAAAAACGAGGGGTTCGTGACGTGACTTTTCATACCCTATTCTACCCCGACGGAGTGCCCAGGGTCAAAATGGAGATCTCAGAAAAAGCCCACAACCAAGCCGTTTGAAAGCTCTTTGTGCGATGATGTCTGGGCCTCCTCTGGAGTGTTCTGAGATTTCAAGTCGTAAGGTCGATTCCGGCCCTTCAGATGACCTCTCAATGGAAGAGGCGGGGTGTTTTGGGGGCAGACTCTCTCTCGACCAATCTCAGCAAACCCCAGAATTTTCTCTTTTTTTTCCCGGGTTCTCCCCAGCACGTCCCCGCACGGGCGTCCGAGCGCTTCTTCTTGTCGACCACCCTGAACGTGGCCTGGACTAGAAGCTCCCAAGTTTGCTACCACTAAATCTTTCGCAGCCGAAAACTCGAATAAATCGCACGCGTGTTCAAGTTTGCCTTCAGTCCAAGAACTGAGGACACGTGGGGTTGACCTACCCTCCCCCAAACTCTCCAAATACGCATCACCCTCCGACCAGAGGGCCCCCGGCCCCCTAGTCCACCTTCCAAAGCAAAGCCGCACTCCGGCCCGGTACACTCCAATGCAATCGTCCTCGATGGGTCACGCCCTCCCAACCGGTGCCGAGGTCTCGATAGACTCCGGGCTCCATCCCAGTCTCAATCTGCTGGGGATGCCCCGCCTTGTTGATGACCGCCAAGGCCCGATCCCCTCGTTTGAAGGCGACCGCGTCCGGCTCCGCCAACACGGGCTCGGCGGAGAAACCGACGGTTCTTCGGTGAAAGCGAATGGCCGCTTTGACTTCTCGGTACCTTAAATCGGGGCCGTAGACCAACGGCGTACCGTGGGGACGGGACAGAAGGTAAGCGTAGGCGAGCTTTCGATCACCAAGATCGCGGACTCGAAAATCGGCAAATCCCCGGCGGTTTCTGGCCAGGTCATGGTGGTTGACAAAGGTGATTGACCGGGGACCCCAGAGAGACTCCGGGTCTATGAGGCCTCGCATATCGCCTCCCCATTTAAATGCTCGATTGATGCCCGAAGCCAGAGGAAAATCGTAGGCACTCATACTCTTCCAATAGGCATCCGGATAGTCCGCGGCTCTCTGATAGACAAGCTCGCCGAAGGTCAACAATGGGGGAAGGCCTTCCAGTAGGAACGGAAAGAGATTGGGGTCGATGTGCTTGGCTGAATCGAAACGAAAGCCTCGCACTCCGACTTCATAAAGAAATTGGAGATACCGTTTCAGCTCACTCCGCACCCAGGCCGACCCGGTGTCCAGGACGGGAAGCCCTCGACCCCGGCCAAGCCGGTGAAGCCCTCTGAGGTCGTTGATGGAGAAACGTGGATACTGAGCCGAAAGGATTCGGTTGCCCCGAATCTTCACGTAGCGACTCTCATTGCTGAGATGATGAATGACCGTGTCGGCTACAATTGTGAGGCCCAACCGCCGAGCTTCAAGGCACAGATAATAGAGGGCTGTGGCATCACCCAACGGCCCCTCCACCCTTGTAAAATCGACAGGTTGATAGCGACCCCACCAGCGGGGACTGGAGTGACTCTTCTGCGGTGGCGAGACGAGTACGTGAGTGATACCGAGCTTGGCAAGGCGGGGCAGTGTTTTCTGCACTTGGTAGAACGGCTTGTCAAAGAGTTGGGCGATGAGCATGGGCTAGATCGGAGCGCTGATGACCTGATAAATCGGTAGCAAACCCGCCAGGGCAAGAAACCCCACAACAAAGCTGACCACGGCCATCACGGCCGGCTCAAGCAGTCCGATCATCTTCCTCATCCCATACTCGGCGTCTTCTTCCAGTAGTCTTGCCGAACATCGAAGGAGTTCAGGAAGCTTGCCGATCTCTTCAGCCAAAACCAGACTTCCCGAGACCAGCGGTCCCAGGTCGTGTTCCTGCTGAAAGTAGTCTCGAAGGCTCTCTCCTCGTCTGATCGCTTGGGCCAGGTCTTTCAGGGAGGCGGAAAGTCTGGGGAAGTCACAGGCTTCAGCCACGAGTTCAAGTCCGTCGTGTAGACCGAGACCGGCGTTGACGGCCACCGCCAGGTCTTCGCAGGCGTGGGCCAGCGCCATCTTGCGCAGGACCGGCCCGAGCAAGGGGCTTTCTTCCCTGACCCAGGCCATAAACCGGTTCCTCAAGTCCTCACGCGTTCGGGCGAGAAAGAGAAAGGCGGAAACGGGTAGGAGCAGGAGGTTGCCCCAGATCCACCTCCATTCATAAACGATGTTCAGCACTCGGGTGGGCCAGGGCAACTCGACTCCCATGGAGGTCACGAAAGGGAGAAGTTGAGGGAGGAGCAGGAGGCAGATAGCCGAGCCTACGAGCAGGGAGAGTAGAAGCACTCCCAGCGGATAAATGAGTGCCGACTTCATTTCGTCTCTCTGTCGCACAACACGGTCGGCTCGCAAGGAGAGGCTCTCGAGGGTTTGGACCAGGGAACCCGTCCGCTGAGCGATCCCCATCATCCCACCGATCATGGTACCGAACACCTTGCCGAAAGCCGCGTCCAAGCTGTGCCCCCTCTCCAGCATTCGCAAAAGCTCGCTCGCGGCTGCTGCTTGCGCTGGATTCGGATTCTCGCCCAGAAGCTCTAAGGCGCGTGTAAGCCCGGTACCCGACCTGATCATCAAGCTCAGAGGGCTGAACATCTCCCGTTGGCTGCGCAGATCCATCTTCTAGCGTATGAGCTCGACGTCGATTCCCAGAGAGAGCTGTTGCCATGCAGAGTCGGCGGTAAGCGCTTTCAGGCCTCGCAATCTCGCCAAAGAAAGACAGGCGCGGTCGCCAAACGAAAGACCCAACTCTCGAGTGTGTGGGGCTAATGAAGCGGAGTCGCTCGCATCGGCTTCGGTGAACGGAACGAATTCGATGGTCGATGCGAGCAAGCGCTGAAGTATAAGGCTGGTGTCGTGGCCGTCTCTTGAAAAGCGACCTAAGACCTCCGAGAGGTTTACCGTGGACATACAACTGTTGGGAATATGAGTCGCCACTCGCTGTCCGCCGGGTTCGCGAAATAGAAATGCCAGGAGCGCTGAAGCGTCGAGAACTACCACTCTTCTCTTTTGGCCTCGGCTTTTCGCTCTGAGAGAAAATCCGAGACGACGTCGTTAGGAAGTCTCCCACCGTAGAGCTCTTGAACGAAACTCTGCAAAGACTCGGGGGATGCCGAAGCGCTTTCGGCCATCACCGCCGAAGTTATGATTTCTCGAGCCTCGGCTTCCATGCTTCGACCAGCTTTCGCAGCTCTTATACGGAGAGAGCGATGAACATCTTCCGGCAAGTTTCTGATATTCAATCTCGGCATGATGTCATTGTAGTCAACGACTACAATGCGAGTCAATCGAAAGCCTTCCTGAAAGCTCTGGTGCTTGCGGGAAATCTGCTATACTCTGAAGGTGTTTCGGAGAGTAGGCAGAGGCTACCTGGTAATATCGGCTTTGCTGGTGGTGGCCGTGGCCATGCTCTATGCCACGGCCACGCTTGCCAGTTTGAAAGCGTTGCGCAACGAGAGTGGGTGGTCTCAGAGCCGCACTCAAGAGCAAGCGGCGGCGCGTTCGGCCACGGCGACCTTGGTGGCTGGATTCAACAAAGTAGGAAGCCTGGAGCCGGGGGAGTTTGAGGGGGAAATAGGCGGACTCCCCTACACCGCGACCCTCACGGTCGACCCGGAACTGCCCGGGATTTTTCATTTGACAGCCAGAGTGGGTGAATCGGAGTTTACCCGAGTGCTCCGGCAGGAGCCACGAGCGCTCCACCTAGCTTTCGCGCGATCGGGAAGCTTCGACCCTACGCTGTATATGCAAACGGACATCGACGGCGAGTGGGAGACCCTGCTCTTGCCGCCGCCCCAGCCGGGAGACCTGGATCGGATCCCCGCCACCACGTCCAATTTCAACGGACAACTTTTTGCTTTTCGGTTTGGGACGCGGATGCATCCCACCATTCCGACGCCGTTTCTCTCTCAATACGATGCGGAGTCAGGAGTTTGGAGTGACCTGCCTCCCATACCCTATCATTTTCGCCAAAGTTTGGAGGAGCAGGACGGATGGACGATGGAAAGTTACGCCCGGCAGTCCGTGCTGGCCTCCAACAACGACAACATCTTTACCGTGATCGGCCCCAATAACCTGGTGAACCAGCGGGCGCCCGACAGCGTGGCCGAGTTTTTCATCTACGACTTGAACCGCGAAAGCTGGACTCACCTCGAAAAGCCGGACGTAGAGGTCTACAACAGTCAAGGAGACCTAGTAGCCGATTACGACCAGGTCAGTATCGACCAGTTGGCCGCCACGGAGGGTCAGTTTTTGCTGGAGATGAGCGGTGCCGAGCCGGTGTCCACCCTCTTTCGGTTGAAGGACGGGCGATGGACAAGGCTGCCTGCCATTCCAGGCTCCGGAGACAGTTGGGGTAAGGCCGAATCCATGGCCTGCGGTCCGAACGGAAAGATTTCGGCGGTGGTTCGCGATCCTTCCGGTCAGGTTGGTCTGGCCAGGTTAGTCGACGGTCGATGGTCGAGAGCGCAGCTGCCGACCGACAACAACGGCATTCATACCGTGGCCATCGACTCCGAGGGTCGGGAGTGGATCCAGGATTTGAGGGAAGGTCGCCTCTTTCGCTCTCTGAAGGACGGCTGGGAGGAAAAAGCAATGCCCGAACAGCGAAGCTCCGAAATAGATCTGGGCGCTCGACCGGACGATGAACTCTTTTACTATCAAATCACCGCGGGGTATTAACCTTCTCGAACTGATTCTCGCCATCGCACTCTGCGGGATGGCTCTGCTGGCTGTGATCGGAGTTCAGTGGCGCCATCACAAGGCGCTGCAGAAGGACGAGGTGAGGCTGGAAGCGCGGGCTGTGGCTTCCAGCATCCTGGACCAGGTGGAGGTCGAGCTACGCACCAATTTCGACGGCGTCTACGCTATCGGCCTCTCGCCTGTTTCTTCGCAGCTGGACCCCGCCGGTCGCTTTCAGTATTTGATCGAAGAGAATTACGGCGATCTTGAGGGAAATCTGAAGAGAGAACAGGTTGAGATTCATTGGGACTCGCCTCAAGGGCCCCGAAAGGAGGTGCTCTGGTGCGTCTATCTTCGCGGGGAGTGACCCTTTTGGAATTAATGTTCGTCTGCGGGCTCTTTCTGGTGGTCCTGACTGTTCTCACGATGTCGCTGCGTCAGACGGCTATGTCTCAAAACCAGTTGGACAAGGGCTCGGAAGCGATGGTGAATTTGGAGCTGTCTCGTCTCAAGCTTTCCGGACTCCTACGACGCAGCGAGCTCGGAGGGCCCTTGGAGTTCGACACTCCGGTCTCGGAGCTCACTTTGCGACTCTATGAGATGAACGACGGCCGACCCGGGCTCAACGCTCAGGGAGAGCCGGTGCCGGGTGAAGTAGGAACTCTTGTCTTAGAACAGGGCAACCTACTGGTCACGGGGATGTCCGAGCCGTACCTGGTTTCTCGTCTTGGTGAAGGATCGGAGCTTGAGATTACCAGGATTTCGGAGAGCCGGTTTCGGTTTCGATTGCAGGCCTCGGACGGGCAAAAAGAGCCCAGAGAGATGGTGTTTGAGGCGGGGTTCGGGCCGTGACCGTGAGGGAGCGTTCTGCTAAAGTAGGCAGCATGCGGTTTGTTGTGAGAGTGGTACTCCTGGTATTGGTTGTTTGCGGCTTCAGTCTGGCCGGTCCCTACGACGCTTGGACGGAGCCCGGAGTGGAAGTGACCTTTAGCGGTACCGGTCTGGAATCGGGACACGTTCTGGACCTAACCGTCCGCAACCGGAGCCATCACGAGGTTGCCTTTCAGTTGCCTCAGTTGACGGTGCTGGATTCCAAGACGCTTGCTCCTATCGTGGTAGAGAGTAAAGGCGGATGGAAGATTCCACCGGGAGCCGAGATTTCTCATCAGGTGATCGGCTACAGTCTGGAGCAGTCCAAGCCCGGTCCGCGCCGAGGTCAGAGAGCGGTTTATCTTCCGTCGGAGAAGCCCGGCTTTGCTCCCGCCCAGCTGGCCCTGAAGAAAAGCTTAGAGTTTCAACGCTCTCCAGGCTTTCAGGCCACTGTTCTTTCCAAAGAGAAACACAAGACACTGGTGACTCAGCGACTCATCTGGACAGTCTACGGACCCCGGAACCCCAAGACCCCGAAAGCCCTGGAGCAGGACCTGGCCTCCTCTTTTCAGAGAGCCGGTGAGCCCGTGAACGCGGCTACCGTTCAAGCTCTGACGGCCTCTGTCTGGCAGGACGTGTCCCGGGTCTACAACACTTTAAAATAGGTCTATTTCTTTTTCGCTGGGGGAGCCGTTTCCTGACCAGCGTCGGCTGCGAGCTTATTTTTGAACTGATTGAAGTTCTGCAAAGACAAGAGATGAGCGTAAATCAGGTCCAGCTCACCGGTGCCGATCATTCCGCTCAAGACTTTGGGCGGTATGGCTTTCATTTTCTCACGGCTGACACAGTGGAAGCCGGTGAGAGCGGCTTTTTCTCCCTTGTTGCCGGTCCAGACGGCGTTCTGGGGCTCCAATAGTTCAAATTCGTCAAGCCGTTTGCAAAACGCCTGGGTACGGGCGTGTTCGGTTTCGAAGGTCTTCAGAAATTTGAGGACGTTGTTGACGTACGCGGTCGGTTGTCCGTCGTCCGTTAGCAACCGCTCGCCGCGACCGTCGTTGTTGAATCCGGTGAACGATTCGTCGATGCAGAGGGTGAAAGTCTTTCCGTCTTCGGAGCGGGCAAAGACAAAAGGATAGCGTCGCAGGAAAGCCGGTACGTAGTCGGCGGCCCACTGGCCGTCCGCTTTGACGAATAAGTTCTCTTCGGCTTTCATGCCGAGGATGACGACCGGCTGAACGGCTTCGTCCGCCACTCTGAAGACAATGGGAAACTCGCGGGCGGTCTGAATGAACTCCGTGGCGAGTAAGGGTAAGGAGTTTAATTTCCGGGTGTAAGCGTACTCGGCGCCCACTTCGACGGAGCATTTAGCGTGGCGCTCCTTGGAGAGAGGGACGACGTTTTCATAGATAAGAAGTTGGGTGGACATGGGTGCTCCTGTCAGTAGTTGCTGTCTTCTTTATCTCACCGGACGGGATGTATAAAACGTCCTAGCTGGTCAACCCCACTCCGCAGCAAGTTTAGCCCACTCTTCACGGAGTGTTTGAAGCCCTGCCAAAGCCTCTTCAATCGCTCCTTCCGACGTCTCCTGCGACAATCTAAAGTCGCGCCGAGCTGCCCACCAAACCAAGAAGGCCAATGGTGGGAGCGGAAGGAGAATCAGTCCGCTCATACCAAACACGACGGCCTCTGTTTGATGGCGCCTCCTCTCCTTGTCAGCGAGAGGGTCCAGGTCGATGCTCCAGTCGGACTGGAGAATCTTCTTGGTTTCTTGCACGACTTTGCGAAAGCGGTCCTTGAACTCTTGGTTTTGGTGAAAGCTCATAGTCGTCATATCGGTAGCCAGGCCCGCTCCGCTGACAAAGCAATTGATGGATAATGGGGTCGATCTCTCGAGGAAGACGACCCGTTCCGTCACTACTCCGTCGATCACCCATTGACAAAGAGACTGTCCGGCTCTGCAAGTGAGATAGGAAGTTTTGCTGATCACTCGATGACCGATATGCAGCACCACAATGGCCGCCATCCAGATGTCTTCGCCGGGGATCTCGATCTTTTCCAGTTTCTCCTCGGACAGACGACCCAGCGTGCTGCGGTCCCACCACTCTCTCGGTCTATTGCCGAGGGCATCGAGCCGAAACTTTGGCTCGCCTTCTCTCAAGAAGGTGAATCCCACGGGAAGGGAGGAGGGGCCCAGGCCCGGATGACCGCGTTCGAAGAGATAGTCGATTCGTCGCCCGTCCAGCGATAAAGGGACGGGACAAACGAAGGCTCGTTTGGCGAGGATGGCGCCGACCGTGGCGTTGATGCAGCGGGCGTTTCGCGTGCGGGCCCACCAACCATCCTCTGAGTCGACCGGTTGATGGAAGACTTCCAACCGGACTTCCGGCCCGCACGAGGTAACACTCTGATTACTCAGGCTCTCGCCGTTCCAGGCAAGAGAATGCCGAGAGCCGGGGAGTCGCAACTCGAAGGAACGTTTTTCGTGAATTCCAACTCTCCAAAGGGCCGTTTTCAAATGGTCGAGGGAGCGGTCTCTCGAAGGTTCGATATCCCAGAATCGCTCGGCGATGTAGTCGGAGTCCCAGCCCTCGGTACCCGCGATAAGAAAGACTGTCTTATGGCGAGTCTGCAAGACTTCGATTGCAGTGCAGCCTAGTGCCACTGCCGCCTGGATGATCTTGAGGGCCCAATGCCCACCGTAGGGAATCTGATGGGCTGAAATCTTGGCCACCGCCGACTCCCGGTCGATGGCGAATTCTCCTGATTCGCCTTCTCCCGAGACACTTTCCAAGAACTTCTCGAGTTCGTTCATGGCCTTACCGCTCCGTCAGTCTCTCCAGAGTCGCGTGAAGCGCATCAGGAGCAAGACTCACCATGTCCAACCCCATCTCGGCGAGCAGAGCCACGAATTCCGGGTCCTCGGATGCCGCCTGACCGCAAAAGCTGGCGGGTTTGCCCTGGTCGTGGCAGGCGGCGACGACGGTTTCATAGGCCTTCATCATGGCCGGATGGAGTTCGTCGAAGTAATCGGACAGGCGTTCGGAATTGCGATCTACTCCCATGGTGAGGCCGGTGAGATCGCTCGAGCCGATGGACATGCCGTCGAACACCTCGGCAAACTCCTCGGCCAGAATGACGTTGGAGGGGAGTTCGGCCATGGCCCACACCTCGAGGCCGTTCCTTCCGCGCTCTAGACCGGCTCTCTTCATCAGGTCGATGACTTCTTCGCCTTCTTCCGGTGTCCGGCAGAACGGGATCATGACCTTGAGGTTTTGAAATCCCATCTCGTCGCGCACCCGGCGGACGGCCTCCAGTTCTAATTGGAAGGCGTCGGAGAAATCTGGGTGGAGGTAGCGGCTGGCGCCGCGCCAGCCCAGCATCGAGTTTCTTTCCTTCGGTTCGAAGTTCTCACCACCCATAAGTCTGGCGTATTCTTCGGACTTGAAGTCCGAAAATCGAAGGGTTACAGGGCGCGGATAGAAGGCGGCGGCGATAAGAGCGATGGCTTGACTCATCTGGTTCAGAAAGTACTCGCGACCGTCGGTGAAGGGATAGGTGAGCCTCTGAATCGCCTTGCGGGTTTCTTCAGCCAGGCGGTCGGGATGCAGCAGCGCTAGAGGATGGATCTTGACCCGACTCCCGATCATGAACTCGCTTCTCACCAGACCGGCTCCGGACCAGGGAAGCTGCGACGAGGAGAGAGCCCGTTCCGGCATGGAGAGGTTGACCATGAGCTGAGTTTTCAGCTCGGGCATCCGTTCCAGGCTGAACTCTTCGGCTTCGTGAGGTACGTCGCCGTCGAACACCAGTCCGTCCGGAGTCTTAGCGCAGGAAACGGTTACCAGTTGTCCTCTTTGCAAGGTCGAGGAACAATCTCCGGCTTGTAGGATGCAAGGCAAGCCCATTTCTCGGGCCAGAATGGTGGAGTGACTGACCCGTCGGTCCCTTTCGGTCACGATGGCGCAGGCTTTGCGAAAAGCAGGTTCCCAGTCAGGTTGGGTCTCCTTGGCCACCAGGACTTCGCCTTTCTGGAAGTCCTCCAGGTCGTCTCTGGAGCGGAGAATCCTCACCCGGCCTACCGCCACCGCGTGTCCCACCGCCCTTCCTTTGCAAAGGACGTTGCCTTTCCCGGACTGTCGGAAGAACTGAATTCGGGTTCGGTCCGGCTGAGGTAGAGAGTTGACTCCGAGTATTTCGAGACGTTCTCCGGAGCCTCCGAAGGTGAGTTCCAAGGCTTCGTTGCGACTTTCTTCGAGCTTCTTAAGAAGTCCGGCCAGGTGGGCGGCTTGGGTTTCGCTGAGAGAATAACGACGAGCTTTCTCACGAGTGAGAGTGGTGTGTTCCATTCTTCCGGACTCGGAGTCGTAAGAGAGGATGAACTCCTTGTCCCCACATCTGCTGTGTACGGCGTGCTCGAAATGAGACTTGTGAAAGAAGTACTCGTCCCGTGAGACGGTACGGCGAAGAAGATCCTCGGCGATCCCCCAGGTGGAAAACACCGCCACGAAATCTCGGGCTCCGGATTTCGGTTCGAAGTTGAGGGCTAGACCAGAGTAGTCGCAAGGCGAGGAGGTCTGAACGACGAGTTCAGGGGCTTCGGCCATATAGTCGTAGTCCGGTTGGTCAAATTTGGAAATGATCCCGTTCGTTAGATGATCCACGAAAAGCTTTTGGAGAGTGGCGATGAGGGAGTCGAGGCCCTTGACTCTGGTGACGTTGTTCAGCGGATTGCCGCCGAGGGGAAAGATAATGAGATGGTTTGACTCCTCTCCGGCTTCTCGATAGTTCTCGGTGATTTCGGCGGCGAGTTCGTTTGGAAGTTCGGCCTGGGCAAACAGCTTTCTGATCTTGAAACTCTTAAGCATGACCTCATTCGGGTCTTCCCGATTGATTTGGCCGTACAGCTCTTCGAGTTCTTCTTTCTTGCCGGTGTGATGGACAAAGTTTTGACAAGCCTGGGACGTGACCACGAACCCGGAAGGAAACGAGATTTCGAATTCCTCTCCCAGGCTCGGCGGGAGCAAGGAGTACTCTTGTATAGCGCCGGTTGCCTTCACAGCGGCTTCTCCGTCAAATGCCGAGCTAAGAAATCGACCAGGCTATCGGTGGTTGGTTCGTCCGCGAATTCTCCGACTGGGATTTCCTGGTCGAAAGCGGTCTCCAGTTTGAGTAAAACGTCGATGACTTCAAGGGAATCGAGCCCCGCGCCGATCCAGTTTTCATCGGCAGCGGGTAGGGCGGGAAGTTGTTGCTTCAGTTGGCTTTCCACCGCTTGTCGGATGTGTTCGGTCCCGGGCATGGCGGTGGATTGGACAAAACCGGTTCGGGCGCCTGTGAGGATGAAGGTTTCGGCATACCGGAGCGCGCAGCTTACAAGCTATGGGTAGTTTGTTTAAATCCGGACCGAAGGTCAGGTGCGCGCATATCTTGGTCGAGAGCAAGAGTGAGGCGGACGAGCTGTTGGCACGCCTCAAAGAGGGAGCCGACTTTGCTAAGGAGGCCAGGGCCCTGTCCAAGTGCCCTAGCGGTAAGTCCGGGGGAGACCTGGGCCACTTCGGACGAGGTAAGATGGTGAAAGAGTTTGATGCCGTGGCCTTCGACCTTGATGTGGGAGAGCTGTCGGGTATCGTCAAAACTCAGTTCGGGTATCACATTCTGAAGCGCACGGACTAGCTCTTCATGAACTTCAGGATGATCCCGAGAATCAGGCAGCCCAATACGGACATCCCGATCATCACGAACCCTATAATCTTGTAGGTGGTACCGGCGTCTTGAAGAGCAGCGGCGCATTCGGCGGTGTTGCCCGGAAAAACGATCAGCTCTCCCGCTCCGATGTGTGGCTCCAGCACGCCCTGAGGGTTCACTCGACCCACTACGGTCACGTTCTGTCCGTCCTCTAAAACAGCTTCGTGGACTTCGTACCAGCGGCGCTCGGCGTTCACCGTGGGTATCTGAGAGGGGTCAACATAGTCCGGCAGTTCGTCCAGTTCTTCTCGCTGAGAGCGATAGAACGACTCCAGGACTTGAACGTCTAAAAGCGCCTTCCTAGAGGAGAAGTCAACCGTCAGATCAGGGACCTGCCGTCGCTCTTCGAACAGTTCCGAGCGACGGTCTTCTTCCTCGCCGTCGGAATCAACGACGGTGTGTAAAAGGTCAAACTTTGTCTGGTAGGCCAGACAAGGATGCTGAAAGTGCTTGCTGATAAGCGACTGCCCCGAGGGAGAGCGAAGGACCCCCTCGGCCACGAACGGTCTCTCGGAGACGAAGGCCGCGGGGCCGTCTTGAACGATTTCAGCCTTGAGATTTTGCTTGGAACTGAGCATGAAAAGATAGGCCGCCGCCGCGTTTGGGACGAGCAGAAAGACGATCAACATGAAACGGACGACGTTGCGCACGAGAAGAGGTTCTTTCTTTCATACCGGCCTCCTGGAAGGCGGGCGATAGTGGGAGGGGAATCATCCTTTGATGCGTTTCTTCTGCTGGCTGCTATTCGGAATGGTCGCTCCGCCGCTCTTTTTACTGTGGCTGGAAACCATCGTGAATTGGCAAACAGCCAGAGGTTTGATGGGGTCCTTGATCATCTTTTGCAGTCTGGCGTTGGTAGGCGCGGCTATGCTGGGGTGGCAGTTTCCCTCGGCCCGGCGCAGACTGTCCATTTTAGGACTCACCGCTTTCCTGACCTCTTCCGCCTTCTGGGTCTATCTCGCCGCGACTGCACCAACGAATTCCGGCCCCGGAATACAGAGACACAACCCGAATCCTCCGCGATTTCATCCGCTGAACCTGATTCCGGAGGTAGACCAGGTGGCCGTCGGTCTCGCTCTTTCTCGACATATGGGCGTGTTGCCGGTCCAGCTTCAAGAGAGGCTCGACCAGTCGGTTTTGAAGCTTTATGAGTCGAGCCAGATCCAGCATCTGGGCTCTTCAACCGTCTATACCTGGTCGGATATCTGGGGCGGCGACGACGGCCGCGGAGACTGCCTCTATTACGTGCCCGAGGGAGCCGAGGACGCTCCTGTGCTTCTTTTTCTCCACGGTGCCCTGGGTAACTTCCACTCTCACCTGGTGATACTTCAGGAGCTCTGCCGGAAGCGTGGATATGTCCTGTTAGCACCAACTTTCGGAACCGGACAGTGGAATAGGCCGCAAGCGCTCGACGCCATCGAAGACTCTCTCGAATTCGCCGGGCGCGAGTTGCCGGTGGACCCCCAGCGGGTCGTATTAGTCTCCCTTTCCAATGGCGCGGAGGGTGCGCTCCTAGCAGCCCGGGAGTGGCCCCACAAATTTCGCGGCCTCTGTTCCATCTCGGGTCGCTTGTCGGGAGCCCGGCCGAACGTTCCTTTACTTCTCCTGCACGGAGAAAAAGACCGTCTTGTCCCGTTTCAGGGGGCCGCGGTGTGGGCCAGGAAACAAAAGGTCGAAATAGTGACCTTTCCCGAGCACGATCACTCCTTGTTTTATGTGGGTCGGACGGAGGTGACCAACATACTCGGTCGTTGGATGGAGGAGAGAGTCTCTGAGGACGTGAGTTTGGAAAACTAGCTTGTCGCCGTCGGTATGGTGCGTTCGCCGGGTTCGAAGGTCGGATGCCACCAGTATTTCAAAACCCACTCTTGTGGTTGTTTTTGGTAGGTAAAAGGGTGTCTTTCAGTGCTTCCAGATACTCGAAAGACTCACACGTGTGTGTTCGCGCCAGTCCGTCTGCCGTAGTTCACCGAGCCTGATTTTGAGCTGGGTTCTTGGACTCGGTGGCGACCCCGCGAGGGTTTCCGAAGGGCTTCTGCAGGCCGGCACGCAACCGCTTCCCCGGCTTTTCATTGTTGACCCTCTGAAAGATATTGCTACCAAGCCAGAGAAACTTCACCTATGAATCTCCTCAAGTCTTTCGTCATGATTTCTCTTCTCTCGCTCTTGTTTTGCGGCTGCACCCAGGCCCCCAACGCGGACGCATCACCGACCCCGACTACCGCAGCGACGGAAACCCCTACGATTGAGACACCGGTCACAATGGAGCCGGAGTTGGTCGGCGATAGGATGGTTTTCACTGATCCGACCTACAGCTATGAGGTCAGTTTTTCGCCGGACTACTTTTTCAACGCCAATCCGGAAGCTATGAACGCCGCAGTGAAAGCGGGAAAAGAAACCCTCGACATAGATTATGAAGATGAGGTCGGTTTGCGTTTCACGATGTCGTTCGACCCACCAGGGTCCAAGCCTATGGTTTCTATTTTGGCTGTGGCGATAGAGAAGGTAAGCCCATTGGCTGGGTCGCTGACTAGAAAGCAGTATGACACTGTGGCCAGAGAGCATATCAAGAAGAACGAAGCGATGAAGCTTCTGGGACCGTCCAAGCCGTCCACGATTAACGGCGCTGAGTTTTACCAGACGGTCTACGAGATAAGGCCACCCGGAGATGAGAATGAGATGGTTCTGACTACTGTAGCTTATAACCACTATGATCCGAAGAAAAGGTTAGCCTACATAATAACATACAGTCTTGTTGGTGAGGACGACGCCTCCGACAAGGCACGGTGGGAAGAAGTCGTCAAGTCATTCAGGTTGAACGGCTAATGACGTTTCCTTGACGTTTCTCAGCTAATCTAGCCCCAGAAAACTAGCATTAGGAGCCACCGTGAACATTCAATCCACCCAGATTACCACCAACAGATTCAAAACCCCGCCCACCGCCTCCCAGTCGGATTCGCAGACCTTCGGCCTGAATTTCGACCCGTTCGGCGGCGTGAAGCGCGTGCTCGGAGACACGGTCGAACTAGGAGTGACCTTTGGGATGGGAGCTTTGCCCGGTTACGGAATGAAGCACCATGGCGAGATCGCCATTATGGGCGGTTTCAACGGCCGAGGCAATTCCGACAGCAAACTGGCCGTGGGCGGAGCGGCCTTGAACGCGGCCGGCACGCTCGGCCTGGTAGTGGCAGCCGGCCAGTATGCTCTAGGCGGTGATCCGGGACTGGCTCTGGGGATTTCCGCGACGGCCCTCGCCGGTTCGGGTGTCATCTCAGCAGCCCTCTTGCGATAGTTCGTCGAACGTTCGCCGAACGCAAAGTTACACCCTGAACAGCTTCCGTTAAAAAGATTTAAACGAACTGGAAAACTGTTGTGGATAACTATGGGGAAAACTCGACGGAGCCTTTCGTGTACTGGGATTGAGGTTGGGAAAAATAGTTTATAACTGGGGGTTGACAAGGCCCCCGGGGGTGGTGTAGTTTGCCTTTACTCCAGTCACGGAGTCGCCCCGCCAAGCGAGAGAGGCGGCGAGGACTATCCCCCTCAGCGGGCAACGGCTAAAGCGGATAGAGGTTGGGTGCAAACCTTCGAGGTCTCCCGACGGAAGCGCAGAGAGACGCAGGTGTCAAAGCCAAACGACTCAAGCGAACGTCAGCGGAGCATCTACAAGCACCTGGTAGCGCCTCGGATGCAAAAACCGAGGAAAGGCCGCAGTAAGCGCGACTGGAACGGGCGACCGGAAAAGGCGCCTGAGGTAACTCAGGAGAGCCGCCAGAAGAATTAACTGCAGCAGTTTGAGCCAAGCAAAGCCAGACAAACGGAACGCTCTTAAGCAGCTTCGATTTTCGAATTGAAGATGTGGATGCCGTGTCACCTCACAGTCACGAAAGAAGAGTGCGGTTGCGTCAAACCGGAAGACGCCGTCAGCCAGGAACGATAGAACTGGCCAAGCCTCAGGTGACGATGAAGGCGAAAAGGAACTGCATGAGTGCTTCACTCGGCAAGCCTCCGGAGGACGGAGGGGAGTCGAAAGAAGGTTCAAGCCTTGGCCACACGATGCGGTGTGGCGAACAAAAAGTGCAGGGTGGTCTCGGATACCAAACCGAGACGCGGCGGTCTCACCCGCGAGTTAGGACGAAGTGAGAACGGGCCCGAAGCCCTAAGGAGCCTCGCGAGAGGTAGAAGGCAGTAGTAATTCACTGCCGGTACGACTAAAAGCTGCAGGAAATGGCAGCCGAAGCGCTCCGACGGAGAGAGTACGGGATGCTCGAGAGTGTGGGACTCACACGGTTTGAGGAAGAGATGAGAGAGTAACGCCTCTCACCATAAACTCAAACTCCGGCGCGGCAACGTGTCGACCTCGAAAGCGGTGACGCCAGAAGAGGAGCCTGGTGAGGGTGGTAACACCCAAGATACAGGAGCGAGAGTCGAAGGCAACTCGGGTAGCGGATTTTGAGTACGCCTCGCAAGAGGAAGAGAAGCCGCACGCACAGTGAGAGCTGGCGAAGAAAACTCAGACGGTTGCTGTCAGACGAAAGAACAGCCCAGAGCCCACTGGAAGTCCAAAAAGGGAGACGTGGTCGCAAAAAGCCACGGAAGAAACTGCGAGAGCTGTGAGTTCGCAGCGGTAACTCGGACCGAGCTAGGCACCTACGCAAGTAGGCGGGCAAGCGAAAACGCGGGGGCGGAACTGCTAGGGGGCAGTCATCAGCGGGATTGAAAATCTTTGAGACCGCAGGTGGTTGAACAACCGCGACACGAGAGTGTGAAAAATGGAGCAGGGGTAGCGTGCATACCAGAGATACGCGCAGCGCTTCGTCTGAAGGCATTCGAAGCGTGGCCCGACGCGAAGTCTACGGTCCCGGTGACGGGAGTGATGTTTGGGAGAACGGGCTACCGGCAACGGTAGTAACGTCGTCCAAGCGCCGAGAGATGCGGAACACGGGAGCTTGGTGCAGGAGCGGTGGCGGCCAAGCAACAGAAGCATTCAAAATGCTGTGCCCCCGTAAGGGCGAAAGAGAATGCAAGTGACGGGCCTTGTTCGCAAGACTGTCGCAGGAATCTCAACCGGGAAAAATGAGAAACGGTCGTTGCAGCTTCCGAGGCAAAGACGACCAGGCATCGTGAAAGTTACGGACTTCACGGGCATACGAAAGGCGCTAATTCTTAGAATTAGCGCCTTTTTAATTGTCTTATTTTTTATGAGACCTGGGTTAGGTCACGCTCTTACCTTGAATGGCTCGTGATATGAACGATACCACAAGCAGAATCAGGAAGACGAAGAATAAGACTTTCGCGATACCTGCCGCCGCACCGGCGAGCCCTCCGAAGCCGAAGAGCGCCGCGATCAGCGCCAGAATAAAAAAGGTTAATGACCAGCCTAACATATGTAATCTCCTTAGTCGCTCCCGGGCTTGGGCCGCAGGAATGTTTTCTACCCTTAGATTACCTGGCTGAAGGAACGGCAATAACGGTCGTTGGCATTCATGGTGAGTATACTTTTGGTTAATTCGGGTGGGTGGCGACTTATTTGCCGTGAATTCTATCCAGAGTCGGAACGGTCGAGGTCGCCGCACACAGAGAGAAGCGCGACGACCTCGAAGCCGGTTAACCTACTGAGTTGATCTGGTTGGAGCCCCCACTGAACGGCGTGGGTAGCTTGATGCGGGGGCTGTCGGGAAATTCTATCTTGGGTCCTGAGGGCTGGATACCAGGGTCGCCGGGGAATCGAGGAAGCCGAAAGCCGGGGTTACTGGGAAACTCGATTTTGGGTCTCGAGGGGAGGATGCCAGGTTCGCCGGGGCGAGGAAGCCGAAAGCCGGGATTGCTGGGAAATTCGATTTTTGGTCTGGGAAAGAGGCCGCCGGGCGGGCGCGGAATGATGTCGATATCGTTTCCACCTCCCTTGGGGAGTTCGCCGGGTTTCGGAAGTCGGTTGAGGGGTCCGTCAAAGACGTCGGGCAGTCGATCGACCGGATCGAGTGGGTTTTGTCCGACGGGACGATCGAGTTGTCCTAAAACCCCGCCAAGGAGACCGCCCACAGGGCCCTTGGGCTCGGGGGTGTCGAGCGGATTGCCTTCGTTGGCACCGGGTTGGGTGTCGCTGCCGTTTGCGTTTTTGAGGGCCTGCTCCATCATCCTTTGAAGAGGTCCTTGCGCGCCCATTTGATTTCTGATCTGACTTAAAATTCCCATTTTTATCCTGCCTTCTCGCGAGTTCGTCCTGCATACCCGCTTGTGTTTGCTTCTGTAATTAAGGTACGAGGCAAGCGCAATCTGGACGCAAATCGTCGCCACGAAAAGGTGTCCGGTATGTAAACAAATGATGAGCTAGACTACTAGTTGCGGGGTGCGACCTGGGATGAGTTATCGAGCTCGAACGTTCGTCCGTTGACCGTGACACTCATGGTCAACTCGATTGAGGTGCTTGCCCCGGGTGTCACCTCCAACCGGGTGACTTCTCCTCGGAACTGGCGCTCAACGGAGCCCAGCGCCTCGAAGTAGGCCTTGTCTCGGGGAACCGGCAGAGAAAGGACGTCCGGCGGGACATCGGTCCAGGGTGTCGGCAGCCCTTCTATCTGACGTAGAAGGTTTCGAGATGCGTCCACGCGGTAGCAGACTACCCGACCCCAGGTCAATTGACCGCTACTCGGGTCGACCGGAGCTAGATCCCCCCCCGGACCTCTGGGCTGTGGGAAAATCACGCAGTTCGAACCCGCTTGGCTGAAAATTCGGAGGTGGTTTGTCTCTCCGAGGTCCGCGCTGAGGGCGCTCATCAAGACCATCGACTGTTGTTGAATGTCGGCCCGGGCTCTCACCCGGCGGACGTATCGAGAATAGTTCGCGAAAGCGGTGACGGCGCTGCCGAGAATCAGCAGTAAAACCGTACTCGCCACGAGGACCTCGACAAGAGTCGCACCCCGGGTCTTGGGAAGCCAAGGCTGTGGTCTCCTCATTCGGTGATGAACACCTTGGTGCCGGTAGTTAGCTTGCCGGTCTTGTTCTGCTCCGGGTATCGAACCTCGACCAGAATATTCTTGACTTCGACTTCTCCGCCGGATTCCAGTGGGGGATCGTCGGTCACCGTCACGGTACCTTGAAACTCCAGAGAACCCTGACTCAAACTCTGTCCCTCGGTCCCTTCTCGCCAGGTCAGGGTTTGAGTCTCCGTTCGGTCGGTGACGCCGTAGAACCCTTGGGCAAGACTTTCTTCGAGAAGACGTTGGGCGAATTGACGTGCCGCCAGTCGATTGCCGTTCAGTAGCAAGGAGCGCTCGTATAGGCCTGCCGACAGAGCAAGCCCACCAAGAACCGCGGAGAGAAGAAATCCGGCCAGGAGCACTTCCAACAAAGATAGGCCGTCTTCGGGCCGTCGTTGAAATCTAACCATCCGCCTCTCCGATGAGTACCCATTCCGTCTCTCCCTCGAGTTCCACGTCGGTGAGAGTCCGGTCATAGACCACGGTCGCTCCTCCATAACCCCAGACGTGGCGTCCCACTGTCATACCGCCACGGATCGTAGAGCCTGCGTACTGGCCTACCACGGCTCGGTCGCCGGCGATGATGCCCACGAATTCCGAGCCGCCACCGGCGATCTGGACGTTCGTGTTCCCCGGACCAAAACCGTGAGTCGTGTCGTTTCCTTCGTCGGTCGTGTAGAGCTGAAAGTGACGAGGTCGTGGTAAGGAGACGGGCGGAGGCGCGGCGAGGTCGACACTGCTAACCGTGTTGACCTGAGACCCCATTCCCACTCCGAAATTTTCTCGAACGTAGACGACGACGGGCGAGAGTTCGGGGAGTGGGGGTGGCGGAGTCGGCGGGGTGGGGGGAGGAGCAACGTCGAGTAACGTGTCGATTCGCGCTCCCGGGTGGACGTAGATGTTGTCGAAGACATAGACTCCGCTTCTCAGGATAACCGGGCTACCGGCGTAGACGTTGAGATCTGTATAGCGGCCCGGGGGTAGTGGGGTTCCCGGTGTCGGAGTCGGAGTCGTCGGCGAAACACTCCGGAGACTGTGAGGCACTCTAAACTTAAGCCTCAACGGCTCCACCGGGTCGTACACGACCCCGCCCGTGGTGATCGGTGCGGGCGGTAAGAGACTCGATGGGGCGGGCAAAATCAACGAACCGTCTATAGCCACGGGAGGGATGATCTGAAAACTATTGCCCGCCCGGAGGTGGGTGTCGTACAGCAAGTTCGTTCCCGCTACCGGGTCGGCAGCTTCTGGAATGAAGGGCTCGGAACTGTAGCTCCTGATCACGGTCTCTTTCGGCTCGCAGCCGCTGGTGGTCTCAAAGAGTGCATAGTCGATCTTGACCTCGGGTTTGACCGCCAGCTTTTCCCCCAATCCGTGATGGCCCGCGAGGCGTCGCCCGTCGTAAGTGCCGTAAGCTTTCATCCAGACCTGGCCCTCCGGAATCGACCCGCCGCCGGGGCGAGGCACCGGGCTACTGCCCGCAAAGTTGTTGATGACTTGAACCTCAAAGCCCAGAAGCGGATCGACGAAGGAGAGAGTTTCCAGTGTGCCGGAAGAAGGTTGATAGAAAGAGCCGTTGCCGCCGGGCGGCGTCCAGTTGGGGTCTCTTGCTAGCTGTTGCAAGACCTCTCGGATTCCAGCGGCCGCCGAATACCGTGCCTGTTGGCTGAGCTCGGCTCCCGCACCACTGCCCAGATTTCGATTGATGAGCGTCATCGTGGCGGCCAGGATAGCGAGGACACAGAGTGCGAAGACGGTGGCCACCATCAAAGCGAAGCCCCCGCGCACCCTAAATTTCAGCACCTTGCTTATCACTTGCAGTAGAATAGCATATCGGGACCAGCCGACGTAGCCTCTGCTCTTCTCCAGGGAGGAGGTCTTGAGGCCGCGAAACGAGGTCACTCACAGTGGACAATGGGTCAGCCCGCGGCACGATCTGATGGATGAGGAGCTTTTTTGGAGCGGAACCGGGATAAGGACAAACTGGTTCTCTATCTCTTCGAGGGTTATGACCCTTCGCGGTCCGCCTGGGTTAAGGGCAGTTGGTGGGCCGTTTCCAGTGAGCAGGCTCAATTCTGGCTAAGGAGTCAGGGCTACTCTGATATCAGAATCCGGCCCGACACCACAAGTTGTGAACAGGTCAGGGCGAACCCGACTGCGCTAGCGCATTTCTACCGGCAGCTGGCGGTCATGTTCCGAGCAGGCCTACCCCTCACCGAAGCTCTCCAAGTCGCTTCTCACAGCGAAGACCGTAGGCTCGGCGGAGTGGCGCTAAAGATTTGCGATCTTGTTGAGACCGGGTTTCCCTTAAGCGGGGCTATGAAGACTTTCCCTTCGGTCTTCGACCCCATCGTTGTCAGCTTGGTGCACGCAGCCGAGAGAACGGGTCGACTGGTCGAGGTCTTGAGCAGGCTCGCGGACCGGCAAGAGAAAGCAGACCGTCTCCGTCGGATGGCGACCTCCGCGCTCGTCTATCCCGCTGTCGTCATCGGTTCCACCATCCTGCTCACGCTATTTTTCTTCATGACCGTCTTCCCGGCCAATCAAGAGCTGTTGGTGTCTCTGCACGTGGAGATGCCACTTCCTCATCGCTATCTGGCGCGTCTCGTTGAAATTCTCAACTCGCCGCTCACACCCGTCATGCTACTGGCGCTGGGCGGGGGGATGGTCGTCAAGCTTCGTTCTCCTGATACCAGGTCCATCGTCCGTCGTCGAGTACTGTCCTTCTTCGCCATCGTGCCGGCCGTGGAGCAGTTGCAAAGCAAAGCGCGTGGGCTTCGTTTCATGGAGGTTTTGTCACTGCTTTTGCATGGTGGTGGCACAGTAGAGCTCGCTCTTCGCCAGATGATAGCGGCTTCCGCCGACGAGGTCGAGAGAAGTCGTATCCGAAATGTCCGCCGGCGTCTCATGGAAGGAGAAGACTTCGTGGAGGCCCTGAGCGAAACCGGCCTGCTGCCGCCGCTTGTGGTTTCCCTTCTCCAAGTGGGCCAGGAATCGGGTCGGCTTGCCGCTATGGCCGAGAAGAGCGCCAAGATGTGCGAAGAGGATGTGGAGTTGGCTCTAGAGACGGCAGGGTCGGTGATGGAGCCCCTCCTGTTGGCGGTGGCCGGGTTGATAGTGGGAGCAGGAGTGATGCTGACTATGGCGCCTGTTTTTACGCTGCTCCAGGGCTTGTAGAGATTCTAGAATCCGCGTTGAGCCATTTCCGCTAGTTTCGCGAAGCTGGGGTTTCTGGAAGGAACGGCAAAACGAGGGGCTTGAGTTGCCAGTCCGACGGCAGAATGGAGTTTCACCAACTCCGCTCTTTCCATAAGCCGGCCCATGGGACCGTGTAGCCTCTCGCGTAGTCCCTGCGTCTTGCCTGAAATCTCGGGAGCCGCACTTCCCGAGGGTGAGGTGACCTCGTCTTTCGATTGAACCTCATCGGGATGGCCTGAAACGCGATCTTGCAGGCGGTTGATAGTTTGTGCGTTTCTGCTCGCCAGGGCCTGTGTTCTTCGAGTGAGTGAGTTCACTTGGTTTCTCCTTCGTTCGACGGGAGTTTGGAACTCCCGCGTCCTTGTCTCTAAAATGAGAGTAAAAGGAGGGCGCATTCTGGCCGCAATTTGCATCTCAGCGATGTTTCCGAATTGTTAACCTTGTTGGCAGGGAAGTCTCAGATGAAACGACACGCCGTCGGCGTCATTATTGGCTGTAAGCCGGCCCCCGTGGCTGGTGGCTAACTCGTGGGCGATGGAAAGTCCTAGCCCCGTTCCCCTACCGATGTCCTTGGTGGTGAAGAACGGATCGAAGATCTTCCCCAGCGTGTCCTCGTCGATGGGAGGTCCGTTGTTGAAGACCGTGACGACTTGATTCTCTCCGTCGGAGTACGAGGAGATCGAGAGGTGCCGGTTTTGGGTCTTTTCCTCTAGTGCATCCGTCGCATTCAGAATAAGATTGGTGAGGATCTGATCGATCTCCCGGGAATTGACTTTGAGGGGAGGGAGCTGTTCTAGCCGGGTAGCCACCTCGATCTTTGCCAGCCTCAGTCTCTCCTCCAGGAGTGTTAAGGTCTGCTGTACGATGCTGCTAAGTGTTACCGACTCTCTTTTCTCTTCACCAGCGGAAACACGAGCGTAGGTCAGGAGGCCTTCGATAATCCCCTTCGCTTTCTCACTAGCCGAGTCCGAAAGTTCGAGACTCTTGAGGACACCCTCGTGATTCTGTTTTTCGAGCCGCCGCTTGGCCAGGCGATTCTGAAGCTGGATGGCCGTGAGGGGAGAATTGAGTTCGTGGGCGATCCCTGCGGCCAACTGACCGATACCGGCAAGTTTTTCCGCTTGCATCAGTTGGGCCTGTGATTCAGCAAGTCTCTCTAAGGCGTTCGTCTTCTCGGCTAACATTAAGCCTAGCTCTCGGCTCTGTCTCTGAATTCGCAGAATGAGTCTGGCCCTCGCCATAAGGTGGTCTAGAAAGTCAAAGAATATGGGTTCGGGCTCCCGATCTATTTGGAGAAAGAAGAGGTAATCGGGAGTCAGACAGCAGACCGCTCTTTTGCCGTCGGTCGAGCGTAGGAAACCGGCGGGTTTGAGATCTGAAGGAAGGGTCTCGAAGTCGGCAATCTCAAAGCTCGCCGTGGCATCCAGCAGAACGAGACCCTCTTTGCGAGAGCAGACACCGCAGTCCACGTTGGGATTCATGCCCGCCACCGTATCCACCAAAACTCGGGCCAGGTCTTTGTACCCTCCTGCCTGGAGTGCTCGTCCTTGGAAATCGTTGAAGAGCGCCTGTTGAGACAGAAGGTCTTTGAAACGAGAGGTGTCCCTGCGAAATTTTTTCTTAGATGCTTTCAGGGTCGATTCCGTGGTCGACATCTGGTGAGCGAAGCTAGTTTTCAACTCTTCGGTAGGCTTACCGGTTCTCGGGAATATGGCCAGCATTCCCACCAGCGCCGCGAGCAAGACCCAGATGCCGTACCCCGAACTCAGGTGCAGCAAGGCAGCCCAGAAGAGTTCCTCCAACCCTTCGCGCAAGCATTCCAAAGACAGGCCGTACAGCCAGAGTGTCCCGACCAGATAGACGACGGCGGCCAACGGCAACCCGTATTGGGGAGCGAAGCCGCCTGTTGTCACGGCCGCTAGAATAGGCAAGGACCGGGTGATAGAAGCCGGACTTTCCTTCTGAAAAACCCGCACACAAACCAGCAGAAAAAGAAGAGTGGAGAAAAGCCAACCGGCTCCCGTCGTGCCGAGCCCGACGGTCAGGCCGAGCGCACCGTAACCGCTACCGGGCTTCCAACGTCGAGCCGGACTGCTAAGTTGGTCCAGCACCAGTCCGGCTACCAAGAGCAGTAAGAAGGTCTCGGGCTGGTGTGGTGCGGTGAGCGAGGTGAGGTTCGCTATCCCTAAAAGCACCGTCAGCGCCGCGGAAGCGAAAAAATAGGGTTCCCTTACCATGCGGGAGCCTATTCCGCGGCTGGGCTGAATTTCCGTTTTAAAGTCTCAGACTTTGGAGGGATCCGTTCGGAGGTGGCCAGAAACAACCGAGGCCCTGAAATGACGACCACTTCTTCCCATATCCCCGAATCAAGCTTCGCTCCTCTCCGGATACTGGTGGTGGAGGACGAACCGGAGTTGAGAGAGTCCTTACTAGAGGTCCTGGAAGAAGAGGGCTACGAAGTCGTTGCCGTGGCCTCCGGAACGGACGCGATCACGGAGGCAGCGCGTCAGAAGTTCGACCTCATAGTGACCGACATCAAAACCCCCGGGACCGATGGATTGTCGGCGCTGGCCACGGTGAAGGAAGATAATCCGGATGTCGCGGGGATCGTCATCACAGGCTACTCCACCGAAGAGTACGCGATGCGTGCTGCCAAACTGAAGGTGGAGAACTATCTCAAGAAGCCGTTCGACGTGGAAGACTTTCTGCGCACCGTGGACTCTCTCGCCCGGAAGAAGCGATCCTCTCAGAAACGGCTCTCCGATCAGCTTTTGAACCAGAGCGCTCTTCGGTGGCTATCCCTTAAGCTGGTGGAACGTTTGACCGAGCGCGACCCGGATGAGGTGGAGAGATTTGCTCGGCTAACCTCTCATTCGGCTCCCGGTGTAGGGCGAGATCCTCGTCAGAAGATAGCGCTGGAGACGTTGAGCGGGCTGCATCTGCTTGCGGAGATGGGGGTTCCGTGGCCGGAGGAGCTTCTGGATGTCTTCCCCTCTCGATTAGGGCACTTTGTCTTTTCACCCGGTCAGCAGGCAGAACTACGAGATCATCTTGCTCGACACTCCAAAGAGTTTTTGGAAGGGCGTGATTTCGAAGCGAACGACCCCGATGAGACGTCTGAGGACGAGACCGACGCTTTAACGGGGAGTCTCCTCAACGTTGGTCTCCTGTTGGAGAGCGCCGCCCGCCTAGACGAGGCTCGAAAAGCTTTTTCCGATCTTTTAGATGCCTCGACGGACCCCACCGATCGATATCTGGCTCGGTTCGGACTGGCCCGACTAGCTCGCCGCCTTCATCACTTCGAGGAGATGGAACAGCACGCACTCCAAGCGGTCGTCGAGGCCAAAGCACTGGGCCAGCTCACCGAATCACAAGCTCTCGTGGAGCGAGGTTTGCTGCTGGCTCAGGCCGGGTCTCCCAAAGCTCAAAAGGCTCTGGAGGAGGCGAGAGACTTCGCCAAGAGACTCAAAGATGCCGACTCTTTCGCCCTGACATCGCTGGCCCTTGAGAACTATTTTGCCGAGGAGGCTTCTCACCGAGAGAAGTTGGTGGCCTATTTGGCTCAACCGGAGCACTTCGCGCTTGCCGCTGAGTCGAGTGACTGGTTGTTGAACTTGCTCCTATCCGCGGCCGAGCTTGCCCCCACGGAGCACCGGCTCCTGTCCAAGCTGAGCAGAGCGTTTCCGGCGAGCTTCGAGCGTGTGGTGCTGAAGCTCACCGACAAGCAGCCTCTACTGACCGCGGCCGCCTATTTGGAGTGTCTGGACGAAGAGCAACTCAAGGGTGTGCTAGCTCATCTTTCGGCAACTGAAGATACCGACATTCAAAGAAAAGTGGCCGAGAGAGAGAGAAAGTCACAGAGGCACAGGAGAGAGCGTGCCCCCTTGAGGGTCTTTTCCTTCTCCGGATTACGTTTGTATCGCGGCGAAGAAGCGCTGGAACTCAAAAGAAAGAAGCCTCTGCTGCTGCTGCTCTATCTCTTGTATCGCGACAGTCCGGTGGGAGAGGAACACATCTTTGACCTCTTTTGGCCCGGGGACGAGTCGAAGGCAAGAGCTAACTTGAGAACGACCCTGAGCATCATTCGTAAGCTACTCTCCCCCGAGAGTGATGTCGATCCGGTCGTTCGGCAGGCCGGAGGACTTTCTTTATCGGGCGAGGTCCCGGTCTGGTTCGACTATCGCGAGTTCAACACTCTGATAGAGCGAGCGAGAGCCTCTGAAACGGCCGAGCGACCGGAACGCGCGGTGGAGTGCTACCGGGCAGCCGTGAGGCTTTATCGTGGACCGTTTCTCGAAAACGTCTACGAAGAGTGGACTCTCTTGATAAGGGAGGAATCGGAACGAGCCTACACCCACGCGCTGGAGAGGCTGGCGGGGGCCGCAATCGCCAATCGTCAGTGGGCGCAAGCTCATGAATACGCCGAGCGAGGCCGGCGTCACGACGGTCTCAACACGAAGTTCTGCGAGACGGCTATGGAGGCTCTCTTAGGTCTCGAGCGCTACCCGGAGGTCCTCGCTCTTTATCAGGAGGCTGAGGCGGAACTTCAACGGGAGATGCAGATAGAGCCTACGACGGAGATGATGAAACTTCGGGAGCTTGCCAAGCTTCATTTGTGAGAGTTCACAACTCTTTAACATGGCCGAGAGCGAAATTGCGCTCGAAATGCGGCTCCGTTCTAACCTGAAGTCAAGTTAATCGTTTGACGCCAAAGCCGGCAGCAGGAAGGAACCACCCCCATGATCTCAAGCCGAATCCAACAGAACAGCACGAGCCTCTCGGCTCCCGAATATTCCACCCGGAGTGCCGCGACCCCGCAAAATGAGGCCGGGGCTCTCCACGCCCAGGACACGGTCAGCTTCTCTTCCGCGGCTTTAACTCTCGGAGGTGGCAGCTGGAATGAGGAAGATTCGTCGACGCACTTTTCGACCGGTTTCCAACTCGACACGCAGAAACAGAGCCTGGAGACATTTCTGGATGCGGGTGCCTCCTTTAACAGACAGAAAGGTCAATCGCGCGCCGTCAGCGGTCACTTTGGTCCGGTGAGCTTCAACCAGAGGGCTCAAGCAGATGCGGGGGTAGAGGGCGAAGCCTACCTCTTCTCACAAAACAGAATTGATCTATCCAGGGGCGAATTAGACATGGAGAACAGAGCCGGCGCCTCGCTTCGGGCTAGTGCGGGTGCACAACTCGAGAACGGATTCGAACTCTTCGGCCACAAAGTCGACCAGAAGAATCGCATCGACGCGACGGCTGCAGCGAAGGCAGAACTCTATCAAAGCCTCCACGCCGACGCCACCGGATTCGAGTCAAAGACCGGGCACAACGCGGAAGCTTTGGTCGAGGCTCGCCTCTCCAGCCAAACCGCCTACACCACCCCTGGGGGAAACAAGTTCGCGAGTCGCTCCGACGTGTTTGCTCAAGCAGGCGCGAAGAGCAAATCGGATCTGACGCTTGTTTCCAGACCCGATGAAGCGATTATTAGCGCCGGTTTCGACAACTCCGCGGGCGCTATCATAGGATTCGAGCAGCAGCTGAGCGCGGAAACCAACAACGGTAGTCTTTTCGATATCAAAGGATCGTACGGTATCGGTCCGACCGCCGGTGGGGGTCTGGGCGGCCTTTTGGGGCGTCGTCCCGGTGAAACCGAGATTGGACTCAACGCGAGTGGCAAGTTTCTCTTTTCTGCGGGTTTGGATGTTCACGCGAAGGTCAAGGATCGGGATGTCGCTGAAACGGCCACCGCACCTCTGCAAACCGGAGCAGACGCTCTCACCGGCGCGGGCCGTGCCTTCGATACTCTGGGAACCGGTTCAGACGTTCTGGGCGCGGGATTAAATGGGACTCAACATCTTCTCGATAACACTCGCACCGGTTCGACCATGATCGATCCTGCCCTGATGGCGGCTTCCCAACTCAACCGAGGGCTGCAAGCCACCAACGACGCCGTGGGAGGTGTTGCCGATCGCACTGCTCCTGTCTTGAAGATGGGAGGACAAGTGATGCAGAGCTACACCGACCGACAAACGGACGCGGTGGAGAAAGTCGTGAATGACGTCATGCAAGAAAAGGTCGCCCAATTCAATCAGGTCTATCAGGTAGCCCATAAACCTGTCGGTGATGCTCTTCGCACCGGTCGGCAAGCTGGGGAAGTCATTCTCAACCAAGCCGAACGGACCAGCCCAACTGTGGCGGTTCTGGCCGACACGGCTCGGGGCGTTCGCAACACGACCGAGGCTCTGGTGGATGTCGCCGCTCCGGTAGTGGCTGAGCAGGTTGATAGAGCGAGCACTCTCACCCGCGTGGGTAGTCAGGTCGTGAAACACCAGGCCAAGAACTTCGTGGAAACTCAGAAGACAGGCATCCGGGCGGCGGGAGAAGGCTTCAAAATCTTTGTTCGAAGTTTCTTCTAAACTTGATTTCAAGGTTTCGGGGACGGTTGTGGGTGACGGCTTACTTGCGGTGATTTCTGTCCAGAATCACGTAGCGCTTAAGGCTCCGCTCGCTACCCTGCCGCGGATCAAAGGAGCGGACAAAGATGTCCACGTGGGTTGTCACCGTCCGGCCTTCTATGGAGACGGGGAGTGAAAAGTATCCCCGGTTGTCGGTGAAGACTTCGAATTGCGCTCCGAAACCATCCCACGAACTAACATCCACGACCACGATACACCCTCTGGACGTCTTTCCACTGATGTGGAAATGGGGCGGGACCTTCTCGCCGTTACGGATATCCACCCGGAGAAACGGCTTGGCCAAGGCCGGAAGGGCCAAGCTTAGAAGTAGGATTAGGGTGAGTAAGCGCTTCCTTGACACAACCCTGGGTTCGGCTCACGGCCCCCCTGGCCTTTAAAGTAGCTCGATGCCTGATCGTCACTCTTTTCTTAGCAGATCGCGAATCTCAGCGAGCAGCTTGACGTCTTCCGCGGGCTCCGGAGGAGCTTCGGGTGCCGGGGGTTCCTCTTTCTTCCATCTGTTGATCGCTTTCACCATGACAAAGATACAGAACGCCAGGATGACAAAATCAAGCACTGACTGGATGAACGCCCCGTACTTCCATATAACCGCGGGGGTTTCTCCCTGAGCTTCCTTCAAAACAACGCCAAGATTAGAAAAATCCATTCCACCGACCACCAGGCCCATGGGCGGCATGATGACGTTATCGATAAAGGAGCTTACAATCTTACCGAATGCTCCTCCGATGATGACACCGACCGCCATATCCATGACGTTGCCCTTAACGGCGAATTCTTTGAATTCAGAGACAAAGCTCATTCAATATTTACCTCAGATCCTGGTTGATCCGAGGTGATTCGATGCTGTGTATTGTCGTCCTACGTAGGAGAAGACACGTTGTTGAGCGCGTTTCGATAGGATGAGATGACGTCGTCCACCGTCTCGACTTGTTGAATCCCTTGAACCGACTTACCGGCTTGCCAATAGTCTTTGTAGCCCGAGCCTTTCTTCGAAGCCGCCTTTAGCTTGAAGAGCGACAGCAGGCTGTAGAGAGCTCGCATCCAGTGTTTAAGACGGGGGTGACGCAGCATCCAACGGGCAAGCCAGTTAGCTTTGGTGCCGACCTTTTGAACATAGGGAGTGTTGATCACGGCTACCGGCACTCCACTGATCTTCTCGGTGTGAACGATATCGGATTCTTGAGCTTCTACGATGGCTCGCTTGTAATCGTCGTGGGCGGTGCACTCTGCTGTCGCGATGAAGCGCGTCCCCATCTGCACTCCGTCGTAGCCGACGGCCAGGGCCTTCACAAACTCTTCGGGCGTGCTGAGTCCTCCGGCCGCGACCAGAGGCAGGCCGAGATCCTTGAGTTCGTCGTACATCTCTTCCAGACCAAGTTCACCCGCGTGGCCCCCGGCCCGGCGATTGACACAGATGAGACCGTCCACGCCTGCCTCGGCTCCCTTGATGGCCCACTTGCGTAAGGTAATATCGTGATAAACCACGCCCCCGTAAGGCTTGACCCGGTCCACAACCCAGCGCGGATTGCCGAGTGACGTGACAAAGAAGCGAACGCCCTCTTCCAAGGAGATGTCGAGCCAATTGCTCATTCGTTTGATATAAGCTTGAGAAGACTGCTCGGTCAGGACGTTCAGGCCGATCGGCTTGGAAGTGAGCGAGCGAATATGGCGTAGGCCCTCGCGAAAGTCGTAGCCGTGGACGAAGATCAGGGAGAGCGGCTGGACAATGCCGATTCCGCCCGCTTCGCTGGCGGCGGCCACCAACTCGGGGTTGCTGCACGGATACATGGCTCCGCAGATGACGGGGACTTCGATGCCGGTGTGTTCGAGTAGAGTCATGCCGGTCGGTTAGGTTGAGAGCGCGGTATTCCCTTTACCTGACCTGAGCAAGAGGAGCGCTGTGTCGCCGGCCTTCTTCGCAGCCTCTCGGTCTCCGCAAACGTGCCCCATCACGATGGCGCCTTCCACCAGCAGCGACAACTGATAGCCCAGCGTTTCCGGCTCCTGAAAACCGGCTTCGTCAGCCAATCCGGAAAAATATTCGCACATCTGTGCCTTGTGATCGGCGGCGACTTGGGAAATCGCCTCATCTTTCGGCGAGAATTCGGCTGCCGCGTTGATGAACATGCAGCCCCGGAAATCGTCACTCCGGATCCACGCTTCGAGCACCTCGAAGATGGCTTCCAATTTCCGCAACGGTGTGTCGGCTCTCTTCTCGACTTCCTCTACAAACCAATCCCGAAACTGTCGATGCCGCTCTTCCAAGACGGCACGGATCAGGTCGTCCTTGGAGGGGAAGTGCTTGTAGAGTGTCATCTTGGCCACTCCTGACTCGGCCAGAATCTTGTCGATACCGGTCGAGTGGAAACCCTCTTGATAAAAGAGTTTTAGGGCGGTTTCCACCAGGTGTTGTTTTCGTTTAGAAGGCACTTTTCGATCTCTTCTCCAGGTAAAAGTATACAGTTCTGTCTACCCTAGCATGGAAATTCGCTCTTGGGTACCGGTTGACATAGACAGATCTGTATGGTTTTAATTGGTTACGAAATAGACAGACTTGTCTGTCTAAGATTAAAAAGGAGCCTATTATGACTGCAAAACTCTACAGACACGAACTCTCAGGACACGCCCATCGGGTTGAACTTTTCCTGTCCCTACTCGGACGGGACTATCAACTCGTCGATGTCGACCTGGTCGGTGGAGAGCACCGCCAAGAGGAGTTTCTGAAGCTGAATCCCTTCGGGCAAGTGCCGGTATTGGTGGATGGCGACGTAACCCTGGCTGACTCCACCGCTATCCTGGTCTATCTGGCCAGGAAGTATGGAGAGGAGTGGTTGCCTACCGACCCGTTGGGTCAAGCGCGAGTTCAGCGTTGGCTGTCGGTGGCCTCGGGAGAGGTCGCCTCGGGACCAGGAGCGGCCAGGCTGGTCACGCTCTTCAAAGCCCCTCTCGACCATCAGAGGGCCAAAGAGACGGCTCACAAGCTGTTGGGACTGATGAACGACCATCTGAAAGAAACGCCGTTTCTGGCGGCCGAACGACCTACCATTGCCGATATCGCCGTCTACAGCTATGTGGCCCACGCTCCCGAGGGCGATGTGTCCTTGCAGGACTATCCTGAGGTTCGAGACTGGCTAGGGCGGATTGAGGCTCTCCACCATTTCGTGGGGATGAAAAGGACCGCCACGGTCTGATTGGAGGATATGATGAAACTGGAAATTTATAGCAAAGATTGGTGTCCCTACTGCGCTAAGGCCAAGGCGCTGCTCCGCTCCGAAGGCATAGGCTATGAAGAGTTCGACGTCACCCACGACAAAGGACGGGAGCAAGAGATGGTGGACCGGAGCGGTCGCCGCACCGTGCCCCAACTTTTCCTGGACGGGCAGCCGTTGGGAGGCTACGACGACCTGGCCAAGCTTCACGGGCAAGGCCTCTTGAAATCCATGTTGGGCTTGAAAGACCGAAGCGCCGGAGTCAACGTTTACGATGTCGTCATCGTGGGAGCCGGTCCTGCCGGGCTTTCGGCCGGGCTCTACACTGCTCGCAAGAACCTCTCGACCCTGGTGCTGGCCTACGATCTGGGCGGTCAAATGGGGACGACCTACGAGATCGCCAACTATCCCGGTGTGGGTCAGACCAATGGGCCTGATCTGGTCGACGGTTTTCTTGCCCAAGCCCAAGATGCCGGGGTGGAGATCCGACTGGGTCAGATGGTGGAGTCTGTCGCTTCCTCGGAGGGCTTCAAGGAGGTTCGGACTCAGGCCGGCGAGACGATACGCGCTCGGGCTGTGATCGTGGCCACGGGAGCGTTTAAGCGAAAGCTCGGTGTCCCGGGCGAGAAACAGCTCCAGGGTCGCGGAGTGGTTTACTGTTCTACTTGCGACGGTCCCCTCTTCCACGGAAAGTCGGTGGCCGTGGTGGGAGGAGGAAACTCAGGACTTGAGGCGGCGATCGAGATGAGTGGGATCGCAAAAGAGGTTTTCCTTATTTCGGAGCACGCTTGGACCGGCGACGGCGTGCTTCAGGACAAGCTATCGAAGCTCAGCAACTTGACTCAACTCCCGTTTCATAGACCCTTAGAGATCCACGGTCGTGATCAGGTGGATGGGTTGACGTTGCTGGACGTGAGAACCGACCGTGAGAAAAGGCTCGAACTCGACGCCGTTTTCGTGGAGATAGGATTGACTCCCAACAGCGGGTTTCTTACCCAGATGCTCGCCCTCAACGAACGAGGCGAAGTACCTGTGGAGCGGTCGGGGGCGACGACTCTCGACGGCATCTTTGCCGCCGGCGACGTGACCACCGACGACAAGCAGATAGTAGTGGCTGCCGGAAGCGGAGCCCGGGCGGGCCTGGCAGCCTTCAATTACCTGGCAAGGAGCTGACATGAAGACCACCACAAAACTCATTCCCCCGTTCACCCGGGAAACAGCAATTCAAAAGATCCGCGCAGCCGAAGACGCTTGGAACTCCCGCGACCCTCAGAAGATATCGCTTGCCTATTCTCCGGATACGGCATGGAGAAACCGTTCTCAGTTCGTTCGAGGACGCGCTCAGGTTGTCGAGTTTCTCACCGGCAAGTGGAAAGCCGAGCTCGACTACCGGCTCATCAAAGAGCTATGGGCCTTTGAGGATTCGCGAATAGCGGTACGTTTCGCTTACGAGTATCGCAGTCCTCAAGGTCAGTGGTTCCGAGCCTACGGCAACGAAAACTGGGAGTTCGATGAGGACGGTTTGATGAGCGTTCGTCACGCCAGCATCAACGATCTCCCCATCGCCGAGGGGGAGCGGAAGTTTCACTGGGACTCCAGTTCGGTGCGACCGCTCGACCATCCCGGGCTGACAGAGTTGGGGTTATAGACGATGAGTTCACCCTTCCATCGAGGAGAGAAGGACGCGCAGGAGCGAGCCGGTGTGAGAGAGATGGCCGAGCAGCTGGGCCGGAGAATGGTTCGGGACTTCATGCCCGACCAACACCGGGAGTTCTTTCAACAGCTGCCCATACTGTTTGTCGGGTCCGTCGATGAAGGGGGCCGTCCCTGGGCGTCGGCGTTGGTCGGTCGACCGGGTTTTGCCCGGTCGCCCGACCCTCGACGCCTGGTGGTGGAGGCGAGCCCTCTGCCCCACGACCCGCTGGGGGAGAGCCTGAAGGAAGGTGCTTCGTTGGGTCTCCTTGGCATGGAATTTCACACCAGACGACGCAACCGGCTCAATGGAGAGGTGGTAAGACAAGAGGGAGATCGGTTTGAATTGGAGGT
>Ga0208701_100122_pt1 | contig 38070 bp, 30 predicted proteins | sample DeeseametaMP1482_FD_184188 | JGI IMG/M metagenome (GOLD analysis project Ga0208701, IMG submission 184188) | Marine microbial communities from the Deep Pacific Ocean - MP1482 (SPAdes) | ecosystem: Environmental > Aquatic > Marine > Oceanic | place: South of Fiji, South Pacific Ocean | collected... | reverse complement strand
CCCCCGCCGTTCTTCGACGAGAAAAGACCACTTCCCGGCAGGCCTGTGTAAATGAATTTGCCGCTCGGAGGAAGAAGGCGAAGGCGTGAGCCAGGACATCGATGATTACCTGCAGGGGGAGCGCTCGGGTGGTGCCTTGGAAGAGGAAGGCTCTTTCAGCATCAACCTTCGGGAGGCCGCCCGAAAGATGGCCCTCTTCGGCCAGCAAGAACAGGGAGCTTGGACCCTGAAATTCGGGCAAGTGTTCCAGCGACTGAGCTGCCGTCGACTGGAACTGACTCGAACCTCGGATACCTGGAGGTTCGACGGTATCGGCGCTCAGCGCGATCTCGATCTCGTGGCCTTGAAGCATAGTCTTCCCAAACTCGGGCTCGGCGGTGGGCAGGAACCGGAAGACCTTCTAGCAGTGGGTCTCAGCGCCATGACGGTGGCCGGACCAAACGAGCAAGCCCTGGAGTCGGCCTGCTGGGTCCAGAATTCCGAAATCGAACTCCTGTATGGAAACCTGGACAAACTGCAGTCCCGTCCGAAGGGCCCGACCCTCATTTTATGGTTTCCCAAGGACGCCTCCCCGCCTCTGCCACGCAGCCTGTGGGAAAACAGTTTCTCCTATTGCACCATGGAGATCTTCTACAAGACCGGCTCCACCAGTGGGGTCCAACTGAACAACATTTACAGCACCCAATTCATGATTCCGCCGGGTCAGATGTTCTGGTTGGAGTATCTGGGAGTGGGACAGACACAACAAGACCTTACCCTCACGCCTACCGGTGAGACCTCGTGCGAACTGGGCGAAACAATCGGCAAGAACAAGTTGGCCCGAAGCTCTCATCTGCGCTGGAAGGGGACCGCGGAGGGTCGGGGTCGATCGATTGTCATTTTAGCCAAGAAAGACCTGGAAGGGCGCACCGAGATTCATCCGGTCGTGGCAGGCTGCGTTCTGGCACCGATCCGGGCTACCGGCCTGCCCGAGGGGTTCAAGATTGTGGTGACCGCCGATGAGTGTCCCACAGACCTGGGTCACAATCAGTTGCGAAGAAGCTCTGAGTTGAAGGAGCTGATTGAAAGCTGCAAGCCTCCCTTGCGCCACGCCATCGAGTTGATGCTCACCACGACCCTGGAGAAAAGGCCTACTGTCGTTAAGAAACCTCGGACTCCTTTGGTGGCCGACGCTGCTCCCGGCTGCATGGCGTTTTTCTGGCTGTTCACCATACCTTTTCTCTTTGCCGAACCATTCATCGGAACGTTCGTGTCCCTCTTTTTCGGAGGGCCTCCCGGCATCTATTTCTGGTACAGCCGCCGCCAGCGAGGGAAAGAGTTTGACGAACTCATCCAGGACGCTCACGGACTGCTGAATTCCCGAAAAGCGGAGCTGAACGCGCAAGGCCCGACCGAGGAGCAAGGTATCCCGTAGGCCATCGAGAACGCCAAGCCCATATCATTCGCATTGGAGCCTGACACCCTTGAGTTCGAATATCTGGTCCTTTTCGGCCGTGGGACAAGACCGTCCCGGTATCGTGGCCGCTCTATCCAAAGTCTTGTACGAGCACGACTGCAACCTCTCCGATTCCAGTATGACGATTCTGGCAGGGCAGTTTGCCGTGGTTCTGATCCTGGAGACCGGCTCGAAGACCGAGCCCGAAGCGCTCAGCGCCGCCATCGATAAGCTCGGCGAAGATTGGCATCTCCAGGTCAAGGCAGGACCGGTGGAGGATTTTGAAGAGGCGTTCTCCGGGTCTGGAGCCAGCCTGCTGGTTTCTGTTTACGGGGCCGACCAGGCTGGAATCACCTGGAAAGTCGCGGAAAACATCGCCAAGTACGGATACAACGTCACCGATCTTTCCACTCGAAAAATCGAAGGTTCGGCCCCTGTCTACATCTTGCTGCTGGAAATCGAGGCCGGACCCGAGGCGAAAAGTCGCACCGAACTCGACGGTGCTCTTCAAAAGCTGGGCAAGGAGTTGGGATGCTCGGTCACTCTTAAAGAGGTGGAGAGTTCGGAGCTGTAGATGGCTGTTAGAGAGATCGTCCTCTTTCCCGACCCCATCCTGAAAACGGTGTGCGACCCCTGCGACCCCGCGGCGCCGGAGACCAAAGAGTTGGTGCAGGACCTGATCGACACCGTGGCAGCCAGCCCCGGAGTAGGCCTCGCCGCGCCCCAGATTGGAGTCGCCCTGCGGGCCTTCGTGGTGGATGTGAGACCGAAGCCGGGCGCCGGCCTTCTGGTCCTGCTCAACCCTGAAATCGTGTCCTCGTCGGGGCCTAAGACAGGGCGCGAAGGTTGTCTTTCTATTCCCGATTTCACAGCGAAGGTACGCCGCCCCCAAGAGGTGGTGATACGAGGCCTGAATCCGGAGGGCCAATCTGTGGTTATACACAGTAGCGGCTTCGAGGCGGTCTGCATTCAGCACGAGATGGACCACCTGGACGGCATCCTGTTTCTCGATCGCGTAGCTAGCCTCAAACGCGACGTCTTTCGACGAAAGGGTTTCGAGCCCAGGTTTGAAGCCAAAGAGTATCCAAAGATTGTTGGTAAGGAAGAAGACCCCACATGAAAAGAGTTCTGACCATACTCGGTGCGATCACCCTCCTGGAGTTGTGGGCGCTCTATATTTTCCGGACTCACCCGCTAGTCCGACCGGAGTGGTTCGGCACGCTTCTGCTGGTGATCCAACTGCTCATGGGCCTCGGCGGCATCCGAGCCGCCAAATGGCTGCTCCGTCGCTCCCCGGTGGGTCGATTGGATGGGCCACAGCGCGACTGGACCAAGCTGTGGCTCTGGTGCGGACCGGTGGGCGGGATCCTCATGGTGGCAGCCTGCGTCCTCGGCAAACTGGTGGCCGGCTTCTTCAACAGCCTGCTCATAGGTTGGATGGCTACGGCACATATCGCCGGAGGAGCGGTGGTCTGGGCCATCGCGCTCCCCTGGGCCCTCAGCGACCTGTTCAGCGATTCCACCACCGGATTTCGCGAACGTCTCCTGATGCAGCTCGGCATCGCCTCTCATATACTTGGTTTCGCCGTCTACCTCGGCTTCTTCCCCGGCTCCGATCTGAAGCCGATCTCCCTTCTCGCCGCCGTCTACTTTTTCGGCTCAATCCTCTACTACCTGATGGCGATCTCCATCAGCTGGGCTGTCATTTTCCGATTCTGGCAACCTCGGGTTCTGACCCAGGAAGAGAAAGAGGCGAATCTGGAGCTCTCCTCGGTTAGGGATTACGTGGAGGAAGAAGAGGAGCACCTGTTGGAGCAAGAGCTCGAGTAACGGTCCTCACCGCTTCGAAAATCTTTTGTCTCTCTTTACCTTACGCCTGAAGTCGGAGCGCTCGCGTCGGGCCTGACGCCGCTCTCGGCGCTCCTCATTGCCCGCCATCTCTTCGGTTAGCCCTCGCCAGTTTTCCAGGCGTCGAAGAGATAGCTCTCCCCCGTCGATGGCTTCAGCCACGGCACATCCTGGTTCGGATTGGTGGGAGCAATCGGCAAAGCGGCACCTCTCTTGGAGTCGTTCGATGTCGGCAAAGACTTCCGCGATGCCGTCGCCCTGAGACCACATCGCGAATTCTCTGACTCCGGGAGTATCCATAATGAGAGCGCCGTTCGGGAGGGCGAAAAGCTCGCGAAAAGTGGTCACGTGTCGACCCTTGTGATCCCCTGAACGGACGTCTTTCGTTTCCTGGACTTGCTCGTCCAAGAGAGCATTCACCAGAGTCGATTTGCCCACACCCGATGCGCCCACCAGTGCGTAGGTCTCACCCCTCTTCAAGGCGGCCGACAGAGTCTCACGGATCGCCTCGGTTTGGCATGTCGCGTGGCTGCACGCCAGGACTTCCAGGCCTTCCTTCAGACGTTCCACCTCGAGGCGTCTCTCTTCCACCTCGGCATCGTTCGCGAGGTCGCCCTTTGAGAGAATCACGGCCGGCTCTGCTCCGCCCGAGGCGATGGCCACGATAAATCGTTCGATCCGATTCAGATTCACGTCGTCGGCCGGATTGACCACAAACACCTTATCCACATTGGTAGCGACAACCTGAGCATCCCCTCGTCCCCCGGGAGCCTCTCGGAGAAAACAGGAGCGGCGAGGCAAGACACTCACCACGGAGTGGGTCACCGTCACGCTGAACTCCTCATCTGTCACCGGACAATCGAAGCTCTCCAGAACAACCCAATCGCCGACGCCGGGGCGCTCACGAGTGGTGTGACGATGAAAAAGGATTCCGGCCGGATGAGCCCAGACAAGCCCCTCCGCGGTGGCCACCGTGAACGTGTTTTCTCGCTGTGAGAGAATCCGGCCGGGACAATTCAGGCGCGGGTCCTGGTCCTCAGCCTCGTAAGCCCGGGCCCAATCCTCGCTCCACCCCCAGGCGGCCAGATAGTCTATCAAATCGCGATCCTCATTGTGCATTTATCCGTTGGCCATCACGAATATCCTTCGTGGCCGGCCGCCGGAAACATTTCCTACACATTTGGCTATCGAATAGGTCGTACACGGACCCGCTAGAAGAAGTAAAGAGCACCAAAAAGGGGTCACTAAAATGAACGTCATTAAAACGCACACTTCCAAGAGCACAACGCCCGCCTCGCGAGCCAGGCCGTCGTCTCTTCTGCCTTCGTGGCCGCGTCGAAAGTGCGGGCCGAGCCGAGACGTCGGCTCCTTGCTGGGTAAGACGTCGACTCCTCACGGTTTCCACTCGACCACCACCACTTCGGCCGCGGGAGCGCATTGAGTGACTTGATCGAGGATAATCTCCTTCGACCGCTTCGGGGAAAACCCACCGGACGAACCCCCGATAAGGGGAAAGGCCACAGACTCGAAACCTTTTTCTTCCACTATTTTCAGTGCGTTCTTGACCGACTCCCGAATCGAGTACTCGCCGGCGCGCCAAAACGCGTTGATACCGGCCACGTGAATGATTCCTCGAAAAGGCAACTTGCCGGCTGAAGTCAGAACAGCGGCACCCAGGGGAAGCATCCCGTGTTTGGCAACTTCTTTGAAAGGCGCCGTACCGCCACGCCGTTTGATAGCTCCGGATACGCCCTGCGGAAGAAGGAGCCACCAGGGTATAAAATTGCGGTTCCAGGCGTTCACTATCACCTCGACATTTTGCTCTAAAAGGTCGCCTTGCACGACTTGCACCGATTTGCTCACACTTCGATTCTACCACGGGGCGGCAAGAGTGTTTCCCAGAGGCAGTTAGGACCCTCAAGTGGCAACAAAGTCTAGGCCAAGGTCGACCGGCATCACCGAGTGGGTCAAGGCCCCCAGGCTTATAAAATCGACGCCGCTTTCGGCCACCTGGCGGATATTGTCGGGACTGATGCCACCGGAGGCTTCACTCACCACCACTCGAGGATGTGCCCGTATCGATTCCACACATCTCTTCAGCTTGTCGCCCCGCATGTTGTCCAACAAGACCACATCGACTCCGCGAGTTCTCGGGTGAGTCTTCATCAGAGACAAGTCGGCAGCCAGGACTTTTTCTAGTTGTTCGGGTGTGTCGCACTCTATCTCCACCGTCAGCATGTGACCGGCACTCTGCCTGAGGCGAGCCAACACGGTTTCCAGAGACCCCCCGACGACGAGATGGTTGTCTTTGATCATCACGGCGTCGTTCAAGCTGTACCGATGGCGGGCGGCGCCTCCGGTTTCGCAAGCATACTTATCAAAAAACCGCAGTCCGGGCAGTGTCTTTCTGGTGGGGAGCAACCCGCAGCCCGTCCCCTCCATTTTCTTGACCAGGGTCCGCACCTGAGTGGCGATACCGAAAGTGCGAGAAAGAAGGTTCAGCGCGGTGCGTTCCGCCGCCAGGACAGCCGGAGCGGGACCGCTGAGAGTCAGTAACTCGGCGCCGGCCTCAAACTCCGTCCCCTCCTCAGCTCTGTTTTCCACCCGGCAGCGCTCGTCGAGCAAGCGGCAAAGCGGCTCCACGAAGCAGAGCCCCGCCACCACGCCGGGCTGGCGAGCCCCGATTGTCGCTTTCGCACTGATGGCGTCGGTGAGACCGAGATGCTTACTGGTGACATCACCTTCCAATCCCAGATCTTCCAAAAGAAAGCGTTGGAGCGCGTCGCGATAAAGAAGTGGAAACATCAGCCCGCCACATCTAGCTCGCCGGAAAGTCCGCGAGCGTCCGCCCTGTAGTGGGCCCCAACATTCTCGGTGCGAGCAAGACATGCTCGCGCCACCCGTTCAGCGATCTCTTCTTCCATCGTCTCGGCTTTGCCCAGATCGTCGAGATACCTCTGAAGCTGTTCACCGCAACGGACCACCCCGGTGGCTTCTTCAAAACGAGCTCGAAAATCCGCCAGAGCTTGTTGATCTTCTATGCGGGCCAGAGGCTCTCGCACGGCAGGACGGCTCCAAGAACGGAGCGAGAACGAAGCGTGACGACCCGCGCGATGCCCGAAGACCAGGCCTTCCAAGAGGCTGTTGGAGGCCAGGCGGTTGGCGCCGTGCACTCCCACCGAAGCCACCTCTCCGGCCGCGTAGAGACCGGAAACACTTGTTCGACCATCGAGGTCGGTGGTCACTCCGCCGATCGTGTAGTGAGCGGCCGGACGCACCGGCAGACGAGTTCCATCTCCGAGATGAGATGCGGCACCGGGGAATCGCTCCCGAAGCTTTTCCACGGTCGAGAGATCGAGATAGACGGTGTGGCCCTCTCGCCGACGAGCGGCGATCGCCCGAGCCACCTGATCGCGAGGCAACAGTTCGTCGACGAAACGCTCTCCACTCTCCAGTTGCAGCGTGGCTCCGGCCCCTCGCAAAGCTTCGGTCAGCAGAGGGAGCGGCCCGTCCACTTTCACGTCCAGTGCCGTCGGGTGAAACTGGACGAACTCCATATCTCGAATCTCGGCGCCCGCGTCGGCGGCCAGCACGATGCCTTCTCCACGCACTTCCCGCCCGGTGGTGGTCGCCTCGTACAGTCCGGCGAAGCCGCCACTGGCCAGGATAACCCTGGGAGTAGCCAGGACGCGCCCGTCCTCGAGGAGGACTCCGCCGACCCCGCCTTGATTGGTCAGAAGTCGCACCACCCGTTGGTCGTAAAAGGAGGCGTTTTCAAGGCGGTTGGCGTGACTCCAGAGGTGCCCGATCAACGACCGACCTGTATGGTCTTTGTCGTGGATGACGCGTGCTCTCGAATGAGCGGCTTCAAGCCCGAAGACCGTGTCTCCGTCTTCCGTTCGGTCCACCATCATTCCCTCGACCAGCAACTCTCGAACCCGCTCGGGCCCTTCGGTGGTCAACACTCGCACAGCTTCGTCGTCGGCCATCTGGCGGGAGGCGGCGATGGTATCGGCCGCGTGCAGAGCAGGCGTGTCGTCGCCTCCGAGGGCTACCGCGACACCACCCTGAGCTCTCCAAGTACTACCTGTTTTCAATGGTGAACCGGGGTTGATCACGGCCACCCTCTGCAGGGGGTCCACGGCCAGAAGGGCGGACAGGCCCGCCACTCCGGCTCCCACAATGACAACGTCGAAGAATCGTTCCATGAGTTGACTCCTATCTTGGGTCTAGGCCGGTTGGGCGACCGGCAGCGCCACCACCCGTTTGGGGGCCGTCACTTCCAGCATGCGCTCCACAGCGCGCTTGGCTCGGAAAGCGATCTCTTCCGGAATTTCGATCTGTGGCTGAAAGGTCTCCAAGCATTCGATGATTTTTTCCAGAGTGATCTTTTTCATGTGCGGACACATCGAACACGGTCGCACCAACTCCACGTGGGGGTGAACCACGGCCAGGTTGTCGGACATCGAGCACTCGGTGATCAGAGCGATCTGAGCGCCGGGTGCCTGTTCGGCCACGTAGGTCGACATCTGGGCCGTCGAGCCGACCAGGTCGGCGGCCGACTGGACGTCGGGGTGACATTCCGGGTGGGCCAGCACTTTCAGTCCGGGATACTGGGCGCGGTAAGCATCCACTTGCTCGGTTGTGAACTCTTCGTGGACCACGCAGGTCCCTTCCCAGGAGATGATCTCCACATCGGTCTGGCGGGCCACGTAGGTGGCCAGGAAGCCGTCGGGCAAAAAGATCACCTTGTCGGCGTTCAGCGACTCGACCACCGCCAGAGCGTTGCCCGAGGTACAACAGATGTCGCTCTCGGCCTTCACTTCGGCCGAAGAATTGACGTAGGTGACGACCGGGGCGCCGGGGTGTTTCGCTTTGAGCGCTCTCACATCGGCCCCGGTGATGGACTCAGCCAGGGAGCAGCCGGCCTGCATATCGGCTATTAGCACAGGCTTATTCGGGTTGAACAGCTTGGCCGTCTCGGCCATAAAGTGGACACCGCAAAAAAGTATGGCGTCGGCATCCTGCCGGTGCACCGACTCTCGAGCCAGAGCCAGACTATCTCCAGTCACATCGGCGATGCCGTAGAAAATTTCGGGAACCTGGTAGTTGTGAGCCAGAACCACCACGTTCTTCTCTTCCTTCAGCCGCAAGATCTTTTCGATCAGGGGCTTTCGAAGCTCCCACTCGAAGGGCGGCATGCTGGTTGAAAGCTGGCGTTCTATTCTTTCCAAAGTGTTCGTCATCTTTCCAACCTCCTTTATTTATGCTCACATTGAGCATTAACTTGACTTCTTTATGCTACACCTGAGCATAATTGTTTGTCAAGGGTTGGGCTAAGAGAAAACGGACGGAAAACGAGAATCTATCTGCGTGACCCCTTAGGTCTCGCCCGGACACCCGGAGCGGGGCGCTCAGCCGTCACTTCGTTGCGGAATCGATAGAGTCGGGCCGGTCTACCGCGGCCTTCGGAGCGAGACTTCTCGGTGCTTTCCACCAACCCCGCGGACTCCACCATGCGGCGAAAATTCTGCTTGTGGAGAAGCCCGCCGCTCAGGGCTTCCACCGTCTTTTGAAGCTCGGTGAGGGTGAAAAGCTCGGGGAGCAACTCGAACACCAGGGGACGGTAGGCCAATTTTCCCCGGACTCTGGTCAGAGCCGTCGCGGCGATTCGCCGGTGATCGGCCCACAGGGCACAGCCCAAATTCTCACCTTTACCGGCTTCTTCCATCAAACCCGCTTCGTAAAGGAGTTCGTAGCGTTCCAAGACTCGCTCGGCGTTCCAGGGCGATCCTTCCAGTCCGAAGAGCACCCTGCACCGCCACTCACGTTCGGGCTCCCCGGCCGCCCAGGCGGTCAGCCGCTCCACCAGTTGAGTGACCTGGTCGGGCCAGGGCTTTCTCGTGTCTTCCCAGGGAAAGAGTTGGTAAAAAGAAACGACTCGCTCACTCGGCAGCTTCTCCATGAGACCGAGATAGGCGATGGAAAGAGTGCGATCCTCACGCGGAGCGATACGAGACCTGACCTGATCGCCGAAGGTGTAGAGCTGCTCCAAGTAGCCGACTTCCTGCTCCACCAACTCCTCCAGAAGACGACGAACACCGAGCTCCAGGGTAGGGTCCTCAAAGGCCAGGGGACCACAGGGGAGCTTACCCGGTTCGGAATTCTGGAGGTACAGCCTGGGAGCGCCCTTCCAGACGGAGACGAGCGCGGTGGAGAGTTCGACGACGAGTTGGGTCAGGAGTCCGACCTTTCTTTCTCGACAACGACGGTCCGTTTTTCCGTGTCTCTGTGGATAATGACCCGATACTCCACGGTCTCTCCGGCCTGCGGGACGTCGAATTGAACCGGGACCTCGGGAGGTGCGTTGTTTCCGTTGAGCGGCACCTTGTGATTGTTCACCGAAAGACTCCAGTCGTTTTTCATCTCTTCGGCGGACAGTCCGCTGTGCACCATGGGAGCCCCCCAGGCCGCACCGGCCGTGCCGTTGTAGCGATCGGACGAGATGCGGAGCAGGATCGTCTTGTAGCCACGAATGGGCACTCGAATCTGCTGGCTGGGACCTTTGCTCTCCAAAATTCCTGAGCTGAAAAGCACCTTGCCCCCGGCTTCCAGGAAAAACTCAGCTTTGCGTCCCTCCGGTGCAGTATCGAGAAAACCGACCGTGGCGGTGAACATGTCCCAATCGTTCTTGAAGGCGAACCCGGCCAGCGCATCGTCGCCTCCACCGGTACCCTGATAGTAGCCGGTGACCGATTCGCCCCCGATCTTGACCCGCTGCTCCATCCAGATCGTATTCTCTACGCCCTGGCGAGCGTCGCGCAGCATGACCAGAGGAGCGCTGGCCCTCTCAGCCAGAGCAGCCACGGTGAGAAATACTAAGAATACTATAGAAAGCTTTTTCATCGATTTGTCCTTTTTTGAGGCTAGAAGGCTGACCTTCCCTAATGCGAACGACGACCCTGTCGTACGGAGCGCTGCCAACTGGTGACGGCACTACTCTGATGCAGAAATTCGGGACGATGAGCTCGCCGTCCCAATTCAGCCAACAGACGTGCAAGAAAGGTCACGTCTTTACCTGCCGAGCGCGGCGCGACCCTCCAAACTCGAGTGGCGTAGCCATCGCTGACACGGTGGGAATAGCTACCCTGCGTCGCCTTGGCCAGAGCTTTAGAGTTGGCCTCCGGAGCCCGGGCCTTCATATAGAATGTGAGCGGTCTCTTCTTGTGGATGAGGGCTTGGTAGAGCGCTCCCCGTGCCACTTTCTCGATCTTGTCGGCCTTGGCCAGCTTGGCGTACATAATAGAGTGCTGCAAATGCTGCTGGAGCTTTGAAGTGTGATCGTGCTCGGCCAGAAACTGGGCGCGGCGTAGGTGAAAGCGTGCCAAACCGGCCGAGTAATCGAGCTCTTTGGAGATCTTCAGAGCTTTGTAGAGCAGGTTGCGAGCTTCCAGCATCCGCTTTTGCTTGCCCAGGAGCCAACCCACCCGAAATAGGATGTTGCACTGCTGGCGGCGGCGCCCTAGCTTGTCGTATCCGTCGGCCGCGTCCAGGTAGTCTTCGGTGGCCAACGCGATCTCCTTGGTCCGCTCCCGACAGTTGGCCCGTTGTAGCAGAAGATGGGTCTTCAAATCCAAGTGCTGGCTCCCCCCCAGGGCGAGGCCTTTCTCGCAGGCGTTGATGGAAGCTTGAATGCGTCCCAGATCGTAGAGCACGCTGGCGGTGTTAAACCAGGCGGCCGCCAGGTTGTACTGGTGGCCGGCTCGCTCGTACCGTCCGATAGAGTGCTTAAACAGGTTGCAGGCTTCTTCTTTGTCACCGTACCGGTCGTGAAGAATTCCGTACTCCATGACGATTTCGGCTGAGCGTGCTCGTTCCGAACGTTTGTATCGGTAGTCGTCGTAGAGCTCTCCCATGACGGCCAGAGCTCGGCCGCCAAGGCCTCTCCGCTCAAATTCCGAGATACTCAGCCGAGCATACTTATAGAGCAGCCCCCCGTCCGCACCGGCCAGCTTCTCCAGTACGTTCATCATCAGAGCGGCTTCGGGTTCGTTTCCCTGAGCGACGTGAAGCGCCTGGTGGCTCTTGATCTCTTCGAAGAGCAGATGGCGACTGGCCAACGACAGGCCCTGGAGCCAGGCCACGTCTCCCACCCCGCATTGAAACAAGCGCTCCGCAAGCTCGAACTGCTGGCGTTCCGTGGCTTTCCGCTCTTCTGCCTTTCCGTCACCCATACCGTATGAGTTTGACCTCTCGCTTTGCCCTCCTTTTAATCTCCGTCCGATATGTTTTGCGTGTCGCTGTTTCGGGCAGGAAAGAGGGAGAAGCTTAAGAACCGCAGCGCACCCCGAAGGAGAGTGGCCCTAAAATGAAACTAAGAAATCAGATAACAGTCGGCGTCATTGTCGCATTTTGTATCTTTGCCGTCACTCTGATTTACGATTTTCCCGGCGGAGCATCAAAGATGTTGCTGGGGCTTGACTTGCGGTCCGGTTCCCACATCGGAGTGCAGCTCCTGAGCACGGGACCAAATGGGGAAACGGTAGAGATCACCAAAGATATTCAAGATCGCTCTATCCAGGTATTTCGCAAGCGACTGGACCCCGAGGGCAACAAAGAGGTTGTCATCACCCCGGAAGGTCTGGACCGCCTGATCATCGAGATTCCGGAAGTCACCGACCTGGCTCAGGCCGAGGCGATGGTGAGAAAGGCCGGACGCCTGGAGTTTCGAGAGTCCCAATACGACCCTTCGACCCAGCAAGTCAACTGGGTGACCCGTCTGGACGGGAGCGCAGTGCAGCGCGCCAGCGCAGCCATCGACGACCGCTCACCGACCGGCTCCTGGATGATCTACTTCGACCTGACTTCGGAAGGCTCCCGAGAGTTCGGCGACCTGACTCGCGAGTTGGTGGGCAGACCTCTCGGCATCTTCTTCGACGGCGAACAGATTTCGGCTCCTACTGTTCAGGGTCCCATCATTGGTGGCCACGGCAGTATCACCGGAAGCTTCACCAAAGAGGAAGCCGTGGAGCTAGCCAACTTTCTCAACGCCGGGGCACTGCCCGTGAACGTGGAGTTGTTGGAATCCTACACCGTGTCTCCGACACTCGGAGCGGAGTCTCTCAACAGCTCGATGAACGCGGCTCTGGGTGGTCTGATCTTAGTGTTGCTCTATATCGTGTTCTTCTACCGAATGCTCGGCGTGGTGGCCGGTCTGGCGCTGATCGCCTATAGCATTATCGTGTTGGCCAGTATGAATATCCCCACGATGCAGTTCGTTTTGACCCTTCCGGGGATAGCGGGATTCGTACTCTCGATCGGTATGGCTGTGGACGCCAACGTGCTTATCTTCGAGAGGATTAAAGAAGAGCTCGACGACGACCACACCTTGATGGAAGCCATCGGGTACGGTTTCGACAAGGCGTTCAGCTCCATCCTGGACGGACACGTCACCACCTTCATCGGGGCGGGCATCCTTTTCGTGCTCGGCTCGGCCAGCATCAAGGGCTTTGGCCTGACGCTGATGTTGGGTACCGTCTGGAGCATGGTCACCGCCATCTTCGTCACCCGCCAATTCCTCAATTTCGCGATTTACACCCTGGGCTTCAAGTCCAAGAAACTTTACGGAGGCTAGTCGATGCACTACCTAGGACTGTTGTTATGGATTGTGGCCTTCGCCGCTGTCGTTGCCTGGGGGCAGACTTTTAAGAAGAGAAAGTACGACCTGATGGGTCGGCGCGGAGTCTTCTATCTGATTAGCGCCGTATTGGTCACGGTGTGCTCCGTCTCTCTCTACCTGAACGGACTCAACAAAGGTCTCGACTTCACGGGCGGAACCATTATCGAAGCCGGCGTGTACGAAATGACCTCCGTCAAAGAAGTCCGAGAGGCCATGGAGAAGTTCGCCTCCGAGGAGTTTGTGCTCGGAGAGGTAGCGGTTCAAACCGGTACCGAGATGGTGGATGACCAGAAACCGGAAGAAGGAAAGCCCGCTCAGTTTCAACGGGTCATTCTGCGCCTCGTCGATGACACCGGCACTCAGCTTCAGCCGAGCCAGGCCGAGGAAGTCTTTCTGCATCTGCAGGCGGAGTTGGGCGACATGAAGCAACTTCGCACTGCTTCCATAGGACCGACCATTTCCGGCGAACTCACCAACAACGCAATAAAGGCCGTTTTGTTGGCTCTCGGGCTCCAGTTGATCTACATCTTTTTCCGCTTCGGCAATCAAATCCGCTACGGACTTGCCGCCGACATCGCCCTGGTCCACGACGTGGTGATCATGATCGGCTTCTACTCGCTCGCCGGTCGAGAGATCGACTCCCCCTTCGTGGCAGCGCTCCTCACGGTGGTGGGTTACTCCGTCATGGACTCCGTGGTCATCTTCGACCGCATTCGTGAGAACATCAACGACTGGTGGGAGGAGAACGGAGATGAGAACGACGCTCCTTACGAAGAGATCGTCAACGACTCGGTCAACCAGACCATGGTCCGCTCGATCAACACCACTCTCACCACTCTGGTCACCCTCATCGCCATCTACTACTTCGGTGGAAGTACCCTTCAAAACTTCGCCTTCGCTCTACTCGTGGGGATCGTCTGCGGTGGTTACTCCTCCATCTTCCTGGCCGGGCCGCTCCTGGTCAGCATCAATTCTAAGTATCCCATCAAGCCGGTCCAAGCCAGCAGTTGGGGATCGGTGGATGACGAAGTCGTGCCGGAAGATTTCCTGGAGGACGACGACGCCGCCGCGGCTCCGCAACGCCCCGTCAAGAAGGCAAAAAAGAAAGACGGCCCCCTTCTGGTCGACGAAGAAGAGACCAACACAGGAGGACGTCGGCGAAAACGCGGAAAGAGGTCTTAACGAGAGTAAGACCTGGAGGGGTTAAATAATTTGATACCTGAACGCGTCCCCCACCCGATGGATCGGGTCGAAATCTTGAAGCGAGTGGTGAAAGTGACTCACTCGGTTCGAGACCTGGACAACGTCTTGGAGATTTTGATGGACCACGTGATCGAGCTCTTCGGAGCCGAGCGTGGTTTTATCATGCTCGTGGATTCCAACACTGGTGCGTTGGAGTTTCGAACGGCACGCAACTTCTCCAAGGAAGACCTCTACGACACCGACTTCCAAGTGAGTCGAAGCATCGTCTTTCGCAGTTTCGGTTCGGGCGAGATGGTCCTCACCTCCAACGCCCAAGACGACGATCGGTTTTCCGATGCCCTCTCCATTAAGGAGTACGGTCTGCGTTCGGTGATGTGCGCTCCTCTGGTCGACGACGACGGCTCGATCGGAGTTATTTACGCCGACAACAGAGTCCGTTTGGGAGCCTTCGAGGAGGACGATCTCTCCTTCCTGGAGACCTTCGCCGCTCAGGCCTCGTCGGTGCTCGTGCGGGCCCGGATCACGGCCGACCGAGACCGGGTTCACGACCTTTTTAGTCGCTACGTCTCCGAACCGGTCGTGCAACAGATATTGGCCCGTCCGGACCTCGCCCTCACCGCCAATCGAAAACGGGTGACGGTGATGTTCAGCGACCTGCGGGGCTTTTCACGGATTTCGGAGGAGTTGGAACCCGACCAGCTGCTGGAGTTTCTGAATGAACACTTCGAAGCCACCACCGAAATCATTCTGGAGCACGGCGGCACATTGCTGAGCTACATGGGAGACGGACTTTTGGCCGTCTTCGGGGCCCCCCTAGATATGGAACGACAGGAGCAGAGCGCCATCCTGGCGGCTCGCGAGATGGTGCAAGACGCTATGGAGCGTCAGATCCGAATCGGAGTCGGCATTGCCACCGGAGATGCGGTCCTGGGCGATCTCGGCACCACCCGACGACGTGAATACACGGTCATCGGCGACGTGGTGAATACGGCCGCCCGCCTGGAAAAGCTGACCAAGGAGAAGGGTGAGTCGGTCTTATGTGATGCCGAGACCTACCGTTGTAGCGGCCTGGACGGCGGAGAGTCCCTGGGCCAGGCAGCTTTGGATGGAAAGCAATCGGCCGTGGAGGTTGTTGCTCCCTAAACCCACCTGATGCGTGGGTTTAAGGCCCGTACGGGTTGGCCGCGGCCCCCATTAGAGGAAACCAGGAGGCAAGTCCCACCCTTCTTGTCGAATGGCTTGACAGGGGATTCATTCTCTTTCGGGTGTTGGACTGAGAAGGAACAACGATTGATCTTATCGGGAAATTTTAACGGGGGGCACTAGATTTGCCGTCCTTTGAATACACCGCCAGCGATCGCACGGGGGCCATCACCAAGGGTACTCTGGAGGCGCGGACCCAGGCCAAGGCCTCTCAAGAGCTGGGTTCCATGGGTCTTTTCGTGTTGGAGATCAAGCCCGCCGCGAGCGCAAGCAAGCGCCCCGTCGCGGTAGAACAGAGCCCTCCGACAGCGAAGTCCACCACAAGAACGACCCGCGGTCTTCCGGACAAACCTCAAACCAAACAACCGCCGAAAGTCTTGCCCACGGTCGTCAGCCACGCCGGCGACAAAGCGCCGGCTCCACCCAAAAAAGGATCTCACCAACGATTTCGTTTTCGAAGAGTGACCTGGTCCCCCTTGCAGCGGGCCCTCTATCTTCGCCAACTTTCCACGATGTTCGACGCCGGAATACCCCTCCACAAGGCTACCGAACTGCTCACCGAAAATCCGGAATACCCTCCGGAGCTCCAGAAAATACTGGATGGTATCCCTCGCGATTTGGAACGAGGTCGAATGCTGTCCAAAAGTCTGGAGAAATCCAAGCTCTTTGGTAGACTGGTTGTGAGTTCCGTCAGCATTGGGGAGCAGAGCGGACGATTAGACGAGATCCTGGCCGGTCTGGCCGACGGCGAAGAGCAATCCGTGAAGCTCAAACGAACTCTCATCAGTAAGCTCACCTACCCTTGCGTCGTCATGGTCGTGATGACGATCGGACTCATCGTTCTGGGCCATGTCATGAGCCGGGTGATGGCTTCCATGCCCGGATTCGACCCGGGGTCGATACCGATCTTCGGCATCGTCACCTCCTTCTTTCAACATCCCGCCTTCCTTCCGGTCTGCTTTCTGCTGCTGGCGACCATCGGACTGCTCTGTTGGAAGACTTACGTCACACCGTCCTGGCGAGTGGTTTTGGAGACGGCCATCCTCAACACACCGGTGGTCGGAAACCTCCTGGCCAGAGTCGAAAGCAACACGATCACTTGCCAGATGAGCCTTCTAATCAGCGCCGGGATCCCCATAGATCGGACCCTCGAACTCTGTTCCGATCTCGTTTGGACGGAGCTTTTTCGTCGCGCTCTCGTCACGTGCAAAGCGGAGATACGCCACGGTGCGTCCATCGGCGAGAGCTTTGAGCTGAGCGGGCTGTTCCCGGACGATGTCCTGGCCCTCATCACGGCCGGAGAAATGTCGGGTACGTTGGAGAAAAGCCTGAAAAAGGCCGCCGACTACTGCGCCGACCAGGTCGAACGGACGCTGGAAACAGCGCTCTCTTTGCTGGAGCCGCTCCTCATCGGGACGCTGGGGATTGCCATCGGCACGGTGATTCTCTGCACCTTCGTTCCGGTTTTCAACCAGATTCAAACGATGTAGTACCTTCGCCGGCCAAGCTCGGTAGGAGCCCACCGAGAAGAGGTGAAGGGCTTTCCATGACCCAAACCTCGAATAGTCTCGATATCGATCACATCGGGGCCCTCATCGACGGACGTTTCCGTCTGGAGGAGTTTCTCGGCTCCGGACCCGTACACCGGGCCTACCTGGCCACCGACGCCTCCGACCAGAGCCGGGTCTGTCTCAAGATTCCCCGACCGAAGTTCCGCCAGAACGACGGATTCGCCACTCGCTATCGCCGGGATCTGCTGGACGCGATGAAGCTCAAGGACCGGAGTTGGGTCGTACCGCAACTCCTGATCGAGCACGACGGCATCCCCATCCAGGTTTTGGCGATTCTAGAGGGACTGCCGTTACCCGCCTGGTTTGAATCGGTACATCGACGCGAAGACCGACTTCTGCATGTGCTGGTACGCACCATTAAGGCCCTGGGCCGTTTGCACACCAAGGCAGAGAGGATCCACGGGACCCTCAAGCCCTCCAACCTCTTCGTCAACGACTGTGACGAACCGATACTGCTGGATCTGGCCGCCACCGGTCGTCTGGAAGACCATTTCGCGGAAAAAGCGCAGAGCGGCCAGCCGGTCTACTGCTCACCCGAGCAACTCTCAGGCGAACGCGCCGATGCCGGTTCCGACATTTATTCTCTCGGCTTGGTCATCTATCAAGCCCTCACCGGCCGGCATCCCTATTTTGGACCGACCTCATCGGCAGCCGAGCCTTCCACTCCGGAGCGGCTGCTAACCTCTTTGCTCAACCAACTTCAACAACGACCCACCGCGCCTTCGGTCTTTGCCGAAGACGTGCCGGTGTGGGCAGACCGGTTTATCGCCAGGTGCCTCCACCCCAACCCTCAGGAGAGGTTCTCCGATCACAACGAAGCCCTGGCCTGGCTGCAGAACCACACCAAACAAGAGCAAGACGTCTCGGCCGATCAGCGTACTCTGCCGCCGGCCGGCCGAGAGCAAGAGATGAAGTTTCTTCTCCAGCATCTGGAGCGGCTGCTCGACGAGCAGTCCGGCGGCTGCATGATTCGCCTCCACGGTCCCTTGGGCACCGGCAAGACCCGCTGCCAGGATTGGCTGCGAGACCAGGCTGAAGAAAAAGGCATGAAGGTCCTGGTGGTGGAGCAGACTCCGGAAAGCGGGCTCCATCTTCAAAGTGTTCTGGGAGAGCTTAGTAGAGAATGGCCTGAGCTCTCGAGCGGCGAGCAACCGGTAGTGGAGAGCTTGCTCGTGATCGCGACGGAGGAGCCGGTCTTGCTGGTGATCCGCGACATTCAGCAGGCCGACGATACCTTAGTGGGGTTCCTTAAGGAGCTTCATTCGGTGATTTCCGACGTACCGCTCATGGTGCTCCTGATCGACGATGAGACCGAATTCGAATCGGATCACATGAAAGTGTTCGTGAAGTGCGTGGAGGAGCAACTCGCTCTGAAGCCGCTGGACAAGAGAGCCGTCGCCAATCTGATCGAGGAAAAATGCTGGACCGTGCCGGCTGCCCCTCTCTCCTCCTGGGTCCACAACGTCAGTGGCGGCAACGCCCTCCACGCGACACTTCTGGTGGGGTTTCTCCAGGAAAACGACTACCTTTCCGAGGGCGTCGAACTCAATTGGAAATCCACTCCGCCGACGGAGCGACCAACTCTGGAAGAGACTCTCATCTGGAAGTTAGGCGGCCTCAGTGTTCTGGGACGAACTATACTCGAGACGGCAGCCGTCCTGGGCAACCCTTTTCGTTGGAACACCCTCAACGCCATCACCTATCGCAGCGTTGAAGAACTGGACGAGGCCCTGGGGGAAGGGGTCACCAAGCGTCTCCTTGAGCTGGTCACCAGCGGAGGGCTGATTTCCTACCGTTGGAAACATTCCAAGTTTCGGCAAACCATGCTCAAGGGGATTCATCCCCGCCGAAAGCAGCGGATCCATCGATTGGCGGCCGCCTTCTACTCCCAAGGACAAACCGATCCAACCAGAGTGGCCTATCATTTTCTCGCAGCGGGTGATACTCGCGAAGTTTTCTACTACGGCAGTCACGCAGCCCTGCAGGCTTTTGAGCAAGGTCGCCGGGGAGAGTGCAACTTCTGGCTCAACGTACTCCTCAGCCGGGTCCCTCAAGAAGAATGGCTCGGTCCAGATGTGGAAAAAGCTCGGGAGGAGGCCTCCCGCGATCAGGCCGAAGCTCTCAACCTGGAGCAATGGGTCCAGTGGTTTCGCACCCTTTCAGGCCATCCCCCGGACGCCGGCGACTCCGACGATCCTCTCCTTGAAGCTCAGCGAGCTCTTCACTCGGGGCTGTCGTGGAATCGCTGGAAAGCCAGGGTTGAGCAGATCGCGGCTCGCCTGGCCGAGACCCAAAGCAAGGAAAGGCCGAGCAGCCGAGCGATGATACTTTTAGAAGTGGAGTGGAAATCTCGTGCGCCCGAGGGGGAACTGTTTCCCACTTTCGCCGATTAGACCCCATATGAGAAAATTCACGCACTTACTCCTCGCCTTTCTGCTGCTCTTCACCGGAGTCGCTTCTTCCCAACTGTTCGGCAAGCCTCATACCGAAGCCGAGCTGGTTTTGAGCCAATCGAAAGTTGCTCCAGGCAGCGAACTCAAAGCCGTTTTCAAGCTCACCATGGAAGAGCATTGGCACACCTATTGGAAGTACGCGGGCGAAGTGGGTCTTCCCACGGAAGCTGCCTGGGAGCTTCCCGAAGGCTGGGAGGCCTCTCCCATTCAGTGGCCGGTACCGGACTTTCTAGACACCGCCGGCGGGATCAGCTACGCCTACGAAAATGAGGTGCTGCTTCCGGTCACCATCAAGGTGCCCGAGGGAGCGACAGTAGGCGAAAGCTACGAGCTCAAGGTCAATCTGAACTGGCTGGAATGCGAGAACACTTGTGTACCGGGCGAGGCTGCTCTATCCCAAACGGTGACCGTGGCCGGGGAAAACGAGCCCTCCGAAAAGAGCGCGATGGTAGAGGGGGCCTTCCAGGCCGTACCTCCGGTCGTCGACTCGGTCAAGGTCGCTTCCGAAGGCAACGATTTCTTTCTCACTCTCCCCGAAGAGTTCGCCGTCTCGGGGGTCCGTTTCTTTCCCGACTCGGCCGGTCAGATCGATGAGAAGCAGCCCCAGATGTTGGACGGCTCGAACCTTGTCGTGAAGGCGTTCACGGAAGCCGAGCAACCTCTCACCAAGCTGTCCGGGGTGATAGCTCTCGAAGACAAAGGTGTTCAATTCGAGGCGACCATCTCCAAAAAGATCGCCCCGCCTGCCCAAGCAGCGAGCTTCGGAACCATCTTGCTTACCGTGGCGGCCGCGTTCCTCGGCGGGATTGTTTTAAACCTGATGCCCTGCGTGTTCCCCGTCCTCTCCCTGAAAGTCCTGGGAATTGTCGAGCAAAGCCGTTCCGAGGGCCGGGCTGCTTGGCACCACGGAGTCGTTTTTACTCTAGGAGTCCTGGTCTCGTTCTGGGCTATGAGCGGGCTCTTGCTGGCGGTCCGCTCGGCCGGTCAAGAGGTAGGCTGGGGCTATCATCTTCAGAACCCCGTTATGATAGGGCTTCTCGCGGTCCTCTTTCTGTTGATAAGTTTGAATCTCTTCGGCGTCTTTGAAGTCGGTGAAAACCTCACCCAGCTTTCCGGGGTAGCGGAAAAGAAGGAAGGCTTCGCCGGCTCCTTTTGGAGCGGAGTTCTGACGACCCTAGCCGCCACCCCCTGCACTGCCCCGTTTATGGGAGGCGCGGTCGGCTTCGCCCTCTCCCAGCCATCCTGGGTAGCTCTCTTGATTTTCAGTTTTCTGGCTCTCGGAGTGGCCGCGCCCTACATGACCTTGACTCTCTTCCCGGCCTTGCTGGAGAAGCTACCCGCTCCCGGCGCCTGGATGGTCACTTTCAAACAGATACTCGCCTTCCCCATGCTTCTGGCGGTCATCTGGCTTGTTTGGGTCTTCGGAAGCCAGACCGGAAACGACCGTATGGGGTTGCTGCTCATCTCGCTCCTAGGAGTCAGTTTCGCGGGTTGGGTCTACGGCAGATGGGGCAACTCGTTTGAGCCGAAGGAGAAGCGTCTGGGAAGTGCCGGCGCCGCCCTGGTGATGCTTCTTTCCCTCTACACAGCCTACGGTGCATCCCAAGAGCCTCTCGGTGAGGATCTGTGGCAGCCGTACTCACCCGAACTGGTGGCCCAGCTGAAGTCGGAAGGCAAGCCGTTTTTCCTTGATTTCACCGCCGACTGGTGCACCTCGTGCAAAGCCAACGAGCTGGTCGCTCTCTCCAACAGGGATGTCATGGACAGATTTCAGGAGCTCGAGGTCGTCCTGGTCAAAGCCGACTGGACCAAGCAAGACCCGGTCATCACCAACGCCCTGGCGGAATTCAATCGAGCCGGTGTCCCTCTCTACGTTCTCTATCCCGGGAAAGGTGCCGAGCCCACCGTGCTCCCGGAAGTGATCTTCCCGGGCACCGTGTTGGAGGCGCTGGAAAAGGTGAAATGAAGTTAACCATCTCCGGAAAGCGATGGTCCAAAGTGGATCTGCCCAACCGGCTCTACTACCTTGAGTCGTGTCGCAACAATCTCCTCAGGATCGCGCCTTTTTGGGTGGAGGAAGAAGCTCACCTTCGCGGACATCTCGCCACCTCTCAGGAAGGAGCGGAGAGCTGGCTACTGGGTCCCATCCCGGTCGCCCGCACTATTCGCTATCTGATCAACGGGGTGCGCTCCGGCGGTCGTCCTCGAGTGCCGTCCCGCCGCCTTCGGGTGGACGGACGCAGCGTGACCAGGGTCTTTCCCTACGGATTTCACGAGGGTCTTCTCTTCTTCGATACGGAAGCCCACGTTTGGTCGATAGGAGGCCAGCATCAGGGGCGGCGTTATCGGCAAGCTCGGGACTCTCAACCGGGTCCGGCTCTGGTGCTCGGCGCCTCGAACGTAAGTTCGATCCTGGCCAACGACGTCTTCTGCAAGCTGTTCTGTGAAAATCGACCGGTAGTGTGCAAGGTACCTCCTCGCTTTGCCTCGCTAAAGCCGATTTTCGACGAACTGTTCCACCCGCTGATCCGGGACCGTCACGTGCAACTCTGCTACGGAGGCAAAGAGCTAGGTGGTGAACTCCTCGACCTGCCGCTTTTCGATACGGTTCATCTGACCGGTAGTCTGCAGACCTACAACTTCCTCCGCGAAAACAACCGCTACACCGAGCGCACCTTCACCGCCGAACTCGGTTGCGTCACTCCGGCCATCGTCATACCCGGTGACTGGAGCCAGGGAGAGCTTCTGTTTCAAGCCCGTCGACTGGCCTCCACCATGGTTTTGAACGGCGGCTACAACTGCGTCACACCCCAGATCCTCGTCGTCCAGAAACAGTGGGCTTACAAGTCGGCGTTTCTGAGGGCTCTGAAGCAAGAACTGGAGAAACACGAAAGGCGCGACGACCTTTTCGACGGGGCGCCCGCCAAACGCCACGAATTTCGTCAGGAGTATCCCGAACACGAGCAGTTCGGGCCCCGTACGGTGGTCTCTTTGGACCCTAGCAGGGCGACCAGACTTTTTAAAGAGGAAGCGTTCTGCGGTATGCTCGGCATCGTCGAGCTCGACTCCCCCGAGACTCCCGCTTTCCTCCAGGACTCGGTCCGGTTCTGCAATCAAAGCCTATGGGGAGACCTGAGCTGCATGGTCCTCATCGATCCGGAAACGCGAAGAAGATTTGAGCGCGAAACGGCCCACGCTCTGTCCGAATTGGAGTACGGGACCGTGGGAGTGAATGTCTTCACAGGGCTGGCTTTTGCCTCCGGAGTGACCCCTTGGGGCTCCTACCTTGATGGGAAAGCCGACACGGGCAGCGGATGGGTTCACAACACCTTCTTTTTTGACCAACCGGAGAAGACGGTGATGGAGGGGCCTTTCATGCCCAGGCTTCCGTTGCCGTGGCTCAAGCCGTTCCCCCGCCTCGCCGAAGTAGGGAGGTCACTTTTCGAACTGGAAGCCCATCCCACCGCCATGACCATGGCAAGATTTCTCAAACGCTTCGGCTCCACACTGATCGACAACCGCAAAAAGAGCACGGTCTCATGAGACTGAAGGCCAGAATTGTTCTGCTCGTTCTGGCTCTCGGTCTTCTGCTTGGCTGGCTAAGCCTGACCAAACCCGGTTACCGAGTGGAGAGCTTTGCCCTCGACCATATGTTCGAGCTTCGCTACCGTCTCTTCGGACCCGCCCGGATCGACTCCCGGCTGATGTTGGTGGGAGTCGATGAGCCCACCATCGACAAGTTCGGCAAGCCGAGACTCCTCTGGCAAGCCGATCTGGCCAACCTGATCGCGAAGGTCAAAGAAGGTGGCCCCGCGGTGGTGGGCGTGGACCTGGTTGTCAGCCCCACCGTACACGGACTTCCTCCCGATGATCCCCTACTCGAGCGCATTCAAGAAGAGGCGTTCGAGTTGGGCATGGTGGCCATGGAAGACCCGCCCGTGGTCCTGGCGGAGGTGTATTCCGAAGGGTTTGTGCACAGAGGTCAGGAGGACAAAAACAACGTCATCTCTCCGAACGAAGTCATCCTGGAGCTCTTGCAGGACGAAAACGGAAACATTCCTCGGCTGGCCATGGCCAACGTTCCGCTCGACAGCGACGGCGTTCTTCGTCGGGCCAAACTCTTCCATCGAGTCGACTCCGAAGGCAAGAAGACACCCTCCAACTTTGCTCTCCGTATCCTCGAGTTCGCGAGCGGAGAAAAGGTGGTCTACAGCGAGGTGGGCGGACAACCTCGGCTTACCTGGAAAGATCGAGTGGTCCCGTTTCTCTTTCAGGAGAGCTACCTCATCAATTTCCCCGGGCCCACGGAAAACCCGGGCACCGAAGGCGAGAGCCTCACCTACCCTATCCTCTCCGGTCGAAAACTGATCGAGGGCGAAATCTCCCCGGAGGTGTTTGAAGACAAAATCGTCATCATCGCTCCTACCGCCGCCGGTCTCATGGACGAAAAGGTGGTGCCCGGAGACCCCCAATACCACGGAGGGGCGGTGCATCTGTCGATCATCAATATGTATCTGACAGACGCTTTCATCTCTCGCAGTGGGACGGTCTGGTTGCTCCTCTGCCTTGTGGTTTCGTGGGCCGGTTGGGCCATAGGTCGGCGGGGCAAACTGTTGCAAGGGTCGATCGGGGCAGCCGTGGTTCTGCTCCTTCCGTTCGGAGCGTTTCTCTATCTCGGCACCTGGCTGCCCACGATTTTCACGCTGGTCGCTTATTCGGCTGCCTCCTTCCTGGGATATCTCGAGCGTCTTCTCACCATCGAGCGAGACCGTGCCCGAGTCCGCTCCACCTTTGCCCGAATGGTGAGCCCTCAGGTTATGAACCACGTCCTCAAGAACTATCGGCGTCTGAAATCCGGGGAGCGCAAGGAAATCACCGTCCTGTTCAGCGACATCAACGACTTCACACCGGTCTGTGAAAACCACTCTCCGGAAGAAGTGATCCGGATGCTGAGCGAATATTTTAGCCTGATGGTCGACGTGATCATGAAGTACGACGGGTACCTCAAACAGTACGTGGGAGATGAGATCATGGTCATCTACGGCGCTCCGGACGATAGCAAGGACCACGCCACTCGGGCCGTGCTGACGGCTCTGGAGATGAGAGAAGTCCTGGCCCGGGCTAGAGAAACCTCCCAGGGCAAGCCCGGTTTCTATGATGTGAAGATCGGTATCAACACCGGTTCGGTCGTGGTCGGGAAAGTGGGCCCCGAATCTCGTTGGGAGTACGCCGCGGTTGGAGACGACGTGAACCTCGGGGCGCGAGTGATGTCGGCGGCCAAGAAGATGGGAATGGACATCGGGGTGAGTGAGGCCACGCGGCAACGCTATCAAAAAGAACGAGAAGAGAGCGGCCGGAAGACAGATCCGGTTAAATGGGTCTCTCAGGGGGTACAGAGTTTCAAGGGAAAGATTTCCCAAATGGAAGTTTACGCGATAGAGAAGGAGTGAGAGCCTCATCGGGCTCTGACGGGGAGGCTATATGAACAGACTACAAAGATTTCTTAGCTCAGGAGCATTCTTGCTTCTGATTCTTAGCACGGTGGCTCTGGCGGGCTCCAAGGTGGCCATTATCAAGGTCAGCACCGGAAGTGCCAGTCTGGACGGCAAGACCGTCGGCAAAGCCACGATGGCGGCCGAGGGACAGACTTTGGACGTACCCAAGGGCTCTCAGGTGCGCATCCAACTGTTGGGGAGTAAAGACGAAGTGACCCTGGCCGGTCCCGTCAAAATGACAATCGAAAAGAGTGCGCTCCAAAAACAAGCCAAAGAAGTGAGCCGAAATTCGGCTGCCGTGGCTGCCGATATCGGAAATAAGAATACCGCCTCCGCTTCCGTCACCCGAGGGGAGCACGACGGTCTCACTCCCCTTAAGCCGATTCTCCCTCCCCGCCGCGACGGCGAAGACTACCTTCTAGCTTTCGAGGCGGGAGAAGAGTTCCCACTCAAACCCGAGCACAGCATCACCGTGGAGATCGTGCCTGTGGAAGGGGACGGACCGCGTCTGGGTCACACCTTCACAGCGGACGACCCCCTCGTCCCTCTTGCTCTTCCCAAGAATCTGGAGATCGGTCAGGGGTACCGGTTCACTCTCATCTACTCCGATCCCGGTCAAGGTCCCATGGGTCACGGCTCCTCGATGTACACTTACAAGCAAACCTTTCGAATGCTCACCCCGGAGCAAAGAGAGTTTCTCAACGAAGCCAAGACCGAACTCCTGGGAGACTATAAGAAAGAGAAAGACATCCTCCCGCTCCTGCGTCTGGCTTCTCTGTACCAGGAATACGACCAGAACAAAGAAGTCCTGGAGTATCTCAGGATGGCCTACAACAGCCCTTACCTGGAAAACCAGGAGCACTGGAACTCTCTGCGCACCACCATCTACAACTTCGAACAGTCGATGGTCATGCCGGTCCCGCTTAAGTAGCCTCTCCGATCAGCTCCAGCGCGATCACCTTCGCCTTATCCCCTACTTCGTTTGGCGGCCCGACGCAGGAGGGACAGCCGGCCTCGCATTCGCATTCCGTCAGCAGACGACGAGCATGTTGTAAAAGCTCGGGAAATCGATCAAAAATTTGGGGAGAGAATCCGACCCCGCCCGGAAAGTTGTCGTACAGAAAGAGCGTGGGTTCAAACGGCAACTCGGAAGTAGAGACCTTCCCCGTCGGACGGGCGGCCGGCTCAAGCTCCTCGTCTAAGCGCATCCAGCTTTCCTGAGAGGGGTCTTCCGGCGGCTCCTGGCCTTGCAGATGAACTCGTCCGTCAGAACGTCCTTCGCCCAGTTCTATCTTTTGGGCCGCCCGATCGCCGACACAGCGACTCAGGTCTCGTACGTCACACATGAGATAGAGTGGAGCGACGTGCTGAAGCACGTGCCCCAGACCGGAGATACCGTCGACCAGATCGGCCTTGCTGTACGGCAGTGAGGCCAAATATGAATCCTTGAAAGTGACCCAGAAGGAGGTCGTATGCATTTCGTGATCGGGTAAAAAGACATCCCCGAACCCCACGTTCTCCCGGGTGTCGAATTTGATCTTCTTAAAACCCGACACTCTCCAGGCTACGTGAACTTCGCCGTGCTCGTAGTTGATGTGCTCAAGTGAATCGTCCTGAAAACCGTCCAGAATGTCCACCGAAGTGTTGGTGATGGCGTCGGTGTAGTAGTCCACCTCCACCTCTTTCACGTAAACTCGTCTTTGATCGTAATCCAGCCTCTTGACGTGATAGGTTACACCCTCCACCAGATAGATGGCGTCCTCGTAGACCGTGGATGGAGCCGAATGCCAGTCCACTTCGGCAATGACCCGCTCGTCCTGGTCCAGGTTCATGACCACGAAGTTCTCGGGACTTGCCGTGCGCAGCGAGATCTGGTCGGCCGGGTATGTCTGATCGCTCCAGTGATACTGACCGGCCGCCTCGTAGACCACTCCGTTGTCGGCCAGGTAGTCGAGCAACTCCCCCATCTCCTGACCTCCGAACTTCTCATCGAGGGCCATCGGAATCTCGAAACACGCACACTTGAGGTGGCTGAGCAGAATTGAGAGGTTGTCCGGGTTGATACGGGCGTGCTCTGGAGTGGTGCCGAAAAAATAGTCCGGATGCTGGACCAAAAACTGGTCTAGAGGATCGCTCCGACCGACCAGGATGACGGCCGAATCTCCGTGCCGCCGACCGGCCCGACCGGCTTGCTGCCAGGTGGAAGCGATCGTCCCCGGGTATCCGCTGAGGATGGCAAGCTCCAAGGAACCGATGTCGATCCCGAGCTCCAGAGCGTTGGTGCTGATGACCCCCAGAACCTGATCGTTTCGTAGACCCCTCTCGATCTCTCGCCGAACGGAAGGAAGGTAGCCGCCGCGGTAGCCTCGGATCTTGCCTTCATCCTCATAGGTGCGCTCAAACCGGTCCTTCAAATAACGAGTCAAGACCTCTACGTTCAGCCGCGAGGAGGCAAATATGATTGTCCGGACCTTCTCCCGCAGAAAAGCTGAAGCGATGCGCCGGGTCACGGAGAGATAAGAGCGACGAATCCCCAGCTCTTTACTGATGATCGGCGGGTTGTAGAACAGAACGGTCTTCTTCCCGCTAGGAGCGCCCGACTCGTTGATCAGCCGAGGGTCCCGGCCGGTGAGGTTGCGAGCGTGCTCGGCCGGATTGGCGATAGTGGCCGAACACATGATGAAGATGGGATTGGAGCCGTGGAATTGACAGATCCGCTGGAGTCGACGCAGGACGTTGCCGATATGGCTTCCGAACACTCCCCGATAGGTGTGCAACTCGTCCAGGACAACGTACTTGAGGTCGGAGAAAAAGCGTGCCCAGCGTGTATGATGCGGAAGAATGCCGGTGTGCAGCATATCCGGATTGGTGATCACCACGTGGCCCCGAGAACGCACCGCCCGGCGAGCGTCGGACGGGGTGTCGCCATCATAAGTGAAGACTCCCAGATCGGAGCCCACCTTCTTATCCACCTCCATGAGTTCGGCCAGCTGATCCTGAGACAGAGCCTTGGTGGGAAACATGTAGAGAGCGCGAGAGGCCCGGTCTTCCAAAACACTCTGCAAAACCGGCAGATTGTAGCAGAGTGTTTTGCCCGAAGCGGTCGGTGTGACGATCACCGTATCTCGCCCGGCCAAAGCCGATTCCACGGCCTCCGACTGATGGCGATAGAGACGATCGATTCCGCGCTCCCGAAAGGCGTCGACGATCCGACGGTCCAGCCCCGCCGGCCAATCGCCGAAGGCGGCCGGCTTAGCTTCCTGTGTGCGAACCGTGGTGATGTTGCCCCGCCGAGACTCCTCGGCGATAAAGTCCTCTAAAACCCCCGCAAGCCTGCTTTCAAGCTTCATCGGGCGTCTTGAGCTCCAAACTCAGAGCGTGGACGGGTCCGTCCAGCTCCTCTTTTAAAATCTTATGGACTTTTCTGAAGCGGGCTACCTTGTGCAAACCAAGAAAGGCCTGAGACACGCACATAACGTTGAAATGGCTCTCCCCCGTCCCGGGCGAACCGGCGTGCCCCGAGTGTTTGTGAGATTCGTTGACGATCACCAACTTCTCCGGGCTCAGTTCCCGGGTCAGCTTGTCTCGTATGGAGGTTTCCACGTTCATTCTCCAGACATGACTTTCTGCACGTCGGTCCAAATTCGCTGAGAAAGACAATCCAACTGGCCCTCCGGGAAGATGGAGCTACGGTAGCGGATCTCTTCTTCCAGATCTTCTTGGAGTTCGTCCTCGGTACCCGGGTTGTCTCCTCCGAGGACAGCCCAAATCGCGCGCTGGATGACGACGGTGCGGTGAGTCAAAGGACGCAGAACGGGCTTCAGCTTCTGGTCTCGGTCCAGGCGAAGTCCGTTGTAGAGGACGCTAACGACTTGCTCGTAACCACTGAGGTCGGGAGTGATCTGATAGTCTTCCTTGGTATCTGCCGCCGGGGGCTCCTTCGAATAGTCGAGGCAATAACCGCGCATCCGCCGAGTCACGCTCTCTCCCGGCTCCAGGTCGAAGCTTAAATTCTCTTCCAGGGCGATCGGTTGGACCTTTTTGCCCGGGTCTTGCAAGATCATACCGGGAACAAAACGGAAACTCTGAGCCGAGTCGGACGTATTGGTCAACTCCATATCCACCATGTCGCCGGAAACCAGGCCGAGTCCGGTCCAGGAAACATCCGCTTTTCCGGTGTCTACCTGGTTTCGAAACTGCTGGCTCGTCGACCGGACCGTCTGCAGGGCCGAACCGGAATCTTGGCCCAACGCCGTGCCGGCAATCAAGAAGCTGTAGAGAAGTATGGTTAGCAGTCTTTTCACTTTGGCCCCCTAAAAGCGTTTCGAGAAGATGAGGTAAGGCACCGGGCCGTCGTTATTGTTGGTGGTCAGGTTGCTATTGCCGATCGGCCAACCCAGGTCGGCTCGGATGTAGGTTTCTTCGGGCAATCGAAACTGGAAGGTCATCCCGGCCCCGGTCAAGGACGCATTCGGTATCTCACCGGCTAGAGGGTTCTTGACCGCCGCTGCGCCGTGGTCGATGAAAGCTCCCACTTCAAACAGTTGCCGGTTGCCTTCGATGGGAGCGAAGCGGATCTCCGCCGAGAGGTTGTACCCGGTGTCTCCTAGATAAACCGACTGGTCGTATCCCCGGACGGTGGATATACCGCCCAGACCGAACTGTTCCGCGTACGGCAGTCCGGAGAAAGCCCCTTGAGTGGCACCTCGGAGGATGAGGTAGGAAAAATCGTTGATCTTCTGGACTCTGGAAAGGTCCAGCTTCAGCTTCGTAAAGCCGCCACCCACGCCCCTCGAAGAGAGCGGGTCGTTGGGGCTCATCCCTCCCAGCACCGAGCCGAGGTCCTGAGTCAGAAAGAGAGAGCCGTAGTTGCGGCCGGCACCGGAAGACCAGTCGCCGGCGACACCCAAGGTGATCTCCCTGAGATGGTCGCGCGAGAACTGCTGCCCCAGAATCGTATTCTGGATATCCTGCCAGACGAACCCGGCTGCGATATCGAGGTTGGCTTCGGTGCTGCGGATCAGCTTATGGCGCACTCCGGCCCTGAAGACGTCGGCTTCCCCTCGGATGTCCAGGATCTGCAACTCTTGACCTACCTGAAAGGCCGAGTTAGCGTAACTGAATTCAAAGTTCGTCCCGTTGTTATTGAGCGGCGCGTTGTAGCCGACAGTGAAAAGGTCCAAGCCGCTGGTATTGGCGTTCAGCAGGTCCGACTCTACGTAGCGAAAGACGAGAACATCTCCTCGATTGGAGAGGTTGCCCCACTCGAACGTGCCACCCAGGCGGTTCTGACCGGTGGTGGTGGCACCCAGATTGTTGTAGTCGATGCCAAAGTGGATGGGGCGTTCGTCCTGCACCTGCAGAATCATGTCGACCACGCCCTCCTGGTCGCTCTCTCGCAAGACGGAGCGAACGTTCAAGTCCATGTTGTCGTTGAGAAGAAGGAGTTGTCTTTGAATCTCGCTCCGTCTCGGCATCTCGCCTTTCTCCTGACGGTCGAGAGCGGGCTCGAACATCCACTGCACGAAGTCCGGGTCGTAGTACTTCGCTCCCTCCACCGAGATGTCACCGATCTTGGCTTCGATCACTTGAATCGTGACGACCCCGTCGGTGAGGTCTTGCTCGGGCAAGTAAGCTGATACGGTGAGGTAGTCGTGCTCCCGGTAACGGGTGACGATCGCTTCGGCCACCCGACGGATGTCCTCAAAGGAGAGCAGCTTGCCTTGGTAGCTCTCTAAAATATCGGCGAACTCACTAGAATCCAGTGAGTTATTACCCTCAAGTCGAAGCTCTTTTACCTTCACTTGCACCGGCTCAGCCAGAGGGCTATTCTCAGGAGTCAGCGATTGGGCCCAGACTGAGCCTGTCATCAGCAACGACAGCGCGAGCATTTTCCAACCGCTTCTTTTTTTGAAAAAACGAATCAAGGACGCATTCCTCCCCAGGTCAGAGCCTACTACGCCGATTCCCTTGCCGAACCTGCCGCCAAGCCAAACTCATGGTGCAACTTCTCAAACCTGAGAAGAGAATCCTGACCGTGCCGCCCAACCCGGCGACGTACTTCTTCCACTGTCAGTGGGTCGGGCGTCGATTTGGAAAAGAACTGATCGGCATAACAAACGATCCGTTCCTCCAGGGTCTGACAGAGCATATCGCGACAGGGCAAGGGAAGCTTCTGCTCTCGGATCTCCTTGGCCGTGAGCCCCGTCCCGACATGGCGCTCGCAAACCAGGCCGTGCTCCGGCAGACCCTCCCTCTCACAAAGTTCGCGCCCGATGATCCCGTGCTTGAGATAGGGCTCTTCGCCCTGGCATCCGATACCCGGGGCACGAGTGTATTTGATACCGACGTCGTGAAGCCAGGCCGCCTCTAAAACGAAGTTGGTTCGGGCGCCCACCTCCTCGGAAATGCGACAGGCCAGGTCGGCCACCGCGTGGGAGTGGTCCACGAAGACAGGATAAGCCGGTTCATCAAGAGGATATTCGCGTTTGAGAATCGTCTTCACTTCGGGTCGAACCCCGGGGTTGGTCAGCAGGAGTTGCAGAGGGTCCGGCTTCACTTTTTCTCCTCGGGTTCAGGCGGACGGATATCCTCCCCGCCCCGCGCTTCGAGCCAGCCACCCACGTCTCCGAACCCGTTTCGCTTCAGGGTTCGGGCCCATCCCAAAGGACTGTAGCCCGCATCGTCCACGGGGCTCAACTCGGCGCCGCCCTCGACCAGGATCTGGACCGCCTCATACTGACCCAGTCCGGCTGAAAAGTGAAGCGGTGTGCGACCGTCGTTGTCGCGAATATTCGGGTTGGCTCCGTTACGCAGCAACTCCGTCATGACTTTATTTTGCTTGTGACGAGCGGCCAGGAGAAGAGCGGTGGCCCCACTCTCGTCGACCGCATCCGGCTGAGCTCTAGCCGCCAGGAGCATCTCCACAATCGCGAGATGTCCGTTCTGAGAGGCGGCGTGGAGTGGGAGCGTCCCCCGTTCGGTACCGCCCTGGATGTCGGCTCCGCTATCGATGAGAATCTGGGCGATCTCAGAGCGACCGAGCACGGAGGCTCGATAAAGCGGACGGATGCCCAGGTAAAGTTCTCTATCGACCCAGTCCGGATGTTCTTGAACCAGGCTTCTCACCAGTTCCGCGCGTCCATCCGTGACCGCTCGAAAGAGAGTATCGAGGTCGGGTTCGGGCTGAGCGAGGGCGGCGATGGTCGGAAGGAAGAAAAGTATGACCAGATGCTTACAGCGATTTAACACATAGCAACATTTCAGAAATATTTGTCACATCCTGTTTACAAACTCGCCCTTCGTCAGTGAAGCGTTCCCGGTTAGTATCGTTGTGGGGAAGAGGACGAAAAGCAGTAGCGGGAGACAACTGTGCTTAAAAACCTAGTCATAAGAATGTTAAAAAACGGAGCCACGGCTCAGGAAGTCGTGGAGCAGGCGATCCTCCTATCCCGCGACGCCTACCAGCGCCTCTTAAATCTTGAGGCCCAACTGGACATCTGCTTCGGCGGCTCCGAATTCCGGCGTGGCACGATCGAGCCTCTACTGGCCAAAAGCCGACAAGTGGAAGCCATCCGCTCCCGCGTCGAGCGTGGCGGCTCCGTCCGCAATTCCGATACCGGAAACCTCCACACTCTTCTTGGACGAAGACTAGCCGAATACGAATCTTTAAACAGAGAATTCCCCTGGGAGACGCTGGCCGACGGACAGAAAAACCTCGTCCAAAACTATATCTCCGAGCGCCGTGCGCATCTCGAACTTGGGGACGCCGAGCGGGTCAAGAATGCTTACCGAGAGGCGCTTTGCGGGACGGCTATCGCCTGTTGAGCGCGCCTGGACTCATTTATCGCAGGTATCCATAGTTGTGCAGTATGTGCACGTAGCGGTAGCCGGCCGTCACCCCGTGATGACGGTAGATCTGTTCCGGGCTCATTTTGCTTAGTCTTCTGAACGCCAGCTTTTTGCTAAGATTTTGAGCAACCTCCTTGTGAGCCTCGGCGTAGTCCTCCAGCTTGTTTGAGTTGCCGTAGTCACTCACGCCCCGGCCATCCCCCCAAGGCCTGTCGTCGGACAACCGAGGTCGCCCCGGCGCCCCTCGGAAGTCTTGGACGTGGCCAATCTCGTGGTAAAGGGTCTCTCGTATCTCCTTCTTTCCCCTAACGGCGACACGGTCGAGGATGATCTCTTTCGGCGAACCGAAGCCTGCTACGACGGACTTAAAGTTTCCGTGAGCGTCGAGAATCTGACCGATATCGTCGGCCACGGTGATTCTTGGAATGTTCTCTCTAATCCGCGGAGGTAGAGCCTCGATCTGTTTGGTGAGTTTCTTGAGTTCCTTTGGAGAGGCGCCGTCAATCGGAATCCTCAATGTACCGTTGACTCCGGGAACCGAAATTTCCGTGTTGGGTCCGGCGGCTCTAGCACGATCGGCCGCGTCGAGATTCTGCCGCCACCGGTTTTCCCCGACCATAGATTCTTGCCAACGGGTACCGGTATGGTCGATGTACCGCCGAGTCACTCCGGAAGTTCCGTCGGCTGAATCCATGGCTTGCCACGGGGTGTTCTCCGGCCCCTGAAGTACCTGCTGCCGAGCAGCCGGACCGCCACTTTGACCGGAGCCTTCCCTCACCGCACCTCTGGAATTCCGAGGCCGGTTGTCCACTCTGTCCGAAAAGAGCCGACCTCCAAGTTCAGCCTGATTCCAGACCTGGCCTTGAGCATCAACGAAGCGCCGGGTCCGAATCTCTCTACCGTCGCCAAACTGGCTGACCTTCCATTCCGAACTCGCCTCTCCGGGTCTTCCGTTCGTCGCCTCGCTCCGATTTATGGGAGCGGTTGAGTTGGTGTCGGCCGGACTCTGCGCGGTGTGCCTCGGGCCGGCCGCGGCGGACCCGTTGAGGCTGATCGGGGTGGTCGCCTGGGTATCAGCCGGGCTTTGGGCCGTATATCTGGGGGAGGCAGAAGCCGAACCGTTCAAGTTGATCGGAGCCGTCGCCTGGGTGTCAGCCGGGCTTTGGGCCGTATACCTGGGGGAGGCAGAAGCCGAACCGTTCAAGTTGATCGGAGCCGTCGCCTGGGTGTCCGCCGGGCTTTGGGCCGTATACCTGGGGGCGGATGTGGGGGCAGTCCCAGGGGGAGTATAGTGGCCGACGGGGGCACCCGGTAGAGCGGGAAAGGACTGAGAAGAGTCGGGCAGCTCAAAAGCTTGCGAATTTCGGCCCGCGTCGGCAGCTCCCGGCACGCCGTCCGGTCCATCCAGTGGAGGGATCGATCCGCCGTTCGAATTCTTGAAATCCCCGGCCAGCTTCCGAGTGAAGCCTCCCGCTTCCACCGAACTATTGACGAAATTCATCACTTTCCCGTCTGGTGCGAGTTTGGCAACTTTGCCGGCGATCGACACACCTTTCGCGGCCGCTCCACTTCCTCCGGTCAACACACCGAGAGCCACGTCTCCCACCAGCTCGCCCGCGACACCGGCCACTCCCTGCTCTTCGACCTTATCTTTGTAGATGTCCACCAACTGGCCCGGATCCTTGGCTAGCTCGTAGAGCCCTTTCGCAGTCCCCACCGGATCGGTGATCGCGTAGGCCAGTCCGTCCACAGTTCCGGCGACCGACTCCCCCAGGCCGTCCGCGAAGTTTTTGTTTTGGTCGGCCAGGAAGTCGGAGGCCGAGTCGACCGCGTCTCCCGCGACTTCGGAAGCGTTTCGAATGTTGTCCGCCACCCCGTCGGCTCCCACCGCATCCAGCCCGGCGCCTGCCAGCTTGCCCGCGCCTTCGATGGCGAATTCACCGACCTCACCGAGCAAACGGGTCGGAGCGCTCAGCCCCGTCGAGGCGACATCCACCACGTCTCGAAATCCGTCGGTCACCCAGCCCACTCCGCTCCTCAGCCCACCCGTGATCGCATGATTGGCTTTCTGCAACCAGTTGTCGTCGGCGCGACCGATTTCCGTAAACTTGTCCGAATACTCACCAAAGACCGATTCGGCCTGGCTTTCGATGGTCTTGGCCAGGGCAGGGTTGCTGAGTGCCAGCGTCTCCAGGTCGCTGGAGACTCGCTGCTGAGCCGACTCCAGGTCGGCGTCGCCGCTGCGCCCCTCCAGATGCTTGTCGAGGCTTCCCTTGATAGCATCCCCGGTCAGACCTTCCAAGTGTTTCTGAGACCTGACCGTGGGATCGTCGTCTCGATTCTGCCGGTCCTCCGGTACCTCTTGCCCGGTGACATACTTGTTCAGGAGATAGTTGTAGGCCTCGCCTTCGGGAAGGTCTTCTAGAGACTCACTGGAGACAACCGAGCTGTTCACGGCATCCTCGATCTGCTCTTGCAACTCGGGATTGTCCTCACTGACGGCGGCCAGCGCCGTCAGTTCGGCCTGACTAAAGTCGGAGAGTGGTCGCTCCTTGAGCTCCTGGTTCAGCGCCTCCGGTTCTTGCCAGCGGGCCACCGTCTGGAGCGCCTCCTCTCGCTGCTCTTCCGTCAGTTGCGAGGTTCCGGACTCGGCGTCCTCGATCTGCTGTTGCCGCTCTTGCTCGTCGACTTCGAGCAGAGCCTTGTCCAGGTCTTGGCGCCCTATCTTGCCGTCGGATCTTCCCTCACCGTCATTGGCTGAATCCACGAACTCGCGTGAGTCCGTGTCGTCTAGAAAGTATTGAGCCGTGTCCTCCACCGAGTCGAGTCGCTCTTTGATCTGCCGATCGCTGAGGCCTTGGGAGCGCAAACTTGCCTCGGCCTTCTCTCGGTCGTACTCTCCGCCGGCCACTTTCTCAAAATCGCCGAGCCCCGAAATTCCGTCGTTGTCGCCACCTTCGGGGTTGTCAAAGATGGAAAAGTTGTCTTCCAAAGCGCGCAGATGGTCGTTGCGCGTCTCCTTCTCTGATTTGGGGGATTGATCGGTTCGGGAGGCTTCGGACGAAATTTCGGAGCGGTCTTCAGAGCCGGAGCTTGTTTGGGAGGAGCGGTCGGACCCATCTGTAGTCGTCGAGGTGGAACGGCCTGTCCTAGACGTGCTGTCCGCGCTCCCTGAGTCGTTCGAACTGCTCGATGCGCCGGTCGAAGTACCGGTGTTGGTGCCCTCCCTGGAGTTTGGCCGAGTTGCGGAAGAACTCGTCGGGGGGTTCGATGTTCGGGATGATGCTGTCGCTCCTACGCTCATAACAGGCTCCTGCTTCTTGATGTCTATCGAGATGAAACGTCTAGGAGGGCCTGGAGCCACCAGGCCCTCCCGAGTCACTACCGGCCGAGAATGCGCTCGAGTTGGGCTTGGAGATCCCCGGTACCGAAAAGGCGATCGTGATTTCCAGAGGAGTCGTTCGCCACGTCCAATCCTGGAATGAGACTCGTGTCGCTGCGGTAGACTTGGGCCGCCTCCACCAGATCCGCGGCCCCTTCTTCCCCGAGCTGTGCCACCAACTGCTTCTCGTCGAAGCGACCGTTTCCAAGCGCCAAATTGTAGATGTCGGAAGTTCCGGTCAGCCCGTCGGCCTCCGCTTGAGACCCGTCACCTCCCGGGAGAACATCGGTCACTCCGGCGTTATCCTGAAGCACCGTGTTGGCCCAGGCTTGAGAAACCGTCTCGGTACGTTGGTTCAAGTCACCCGCCCCATAGAGACCGTCAAGCTCGGAAGAGGTGCCGTCTCCGGTGTCGGCGTTGTCCAGCCGGGCGAAGTTTTCACTCTGACCGAAATAGTTCGCCGCCCCGATGATGCCGTCGAGTCTTTCGTTCAACTCCGAATCCTCGAGATCGGGGTTGGCCTGTCTCAGTTGATCCAAGGCCTGGTCTCTGTTCTCGGTAGCCATCGCTCCGTACTCCGCGAGTTCTTCCCGACCAACCAGATTGTCGTCACCCCCGAGAAGCTCTGCGCTACCGTTCAAATTCTCCAGATGAGTCTTCTCTTCGTCAAGCTCTTCACGTGTCGGAGTGGCGCTTTCGGTGTCGCCTTCGCCGGTCTCGGCTGCCTCCTCACCCTGCGGGCTTTCCAGTCCAAGCTCCTCGGCAGACTTCTCGGTCGGAATGTAGAGTTCTTGACCCTCCTGAAGAACGTCCGGATCGGTAATCTGATTGTCCTCGTTCCCGAGACCGTTGTTGGCTTCCACCACTCGGTCGATCAGTGTCTGACCGTTTGCATCCGGTGTGTAGATGGCCGCGTCGTCATATCCGGCCGCGGTCAGAGCGGTATGGATACTATCGGTAGGGCTCCCGTCCGCGCCGTCCCAAGCCGACACGTTGAATCGGACCGCGTTGGTATCCTCACCGAACATCCCCGACTCTTCTGCTTCCGGAGAGATGTAGGATACGTCTTCAGGGTTGAACCTGCTCTCACTAGCATCGGGACTACCGGTGACGTTCGAAGCACCCGCTTCTTCGGCGGTGCCGGAATCAACCGCGGTCACGGTGTCTGTGTCTGTTGAAGCGGAGGATTCGGTACCTGCCCCGGCCTCCGAATCCGTTCCATTGGCGGGAGTGGAAACCGGTGTCGGCGCGGAGCCGGCGTCTCCGATAAGAGGGCGGTTCAGTCTCGGAACACTTCCGCCCGATCCGTCTAATGCCGGTAATGCCATGTTACTCATATGTGAAATCTCCTTGCTGATTTATCTGTATGACTACTTTAAAAAACGTCTTTGTTATTCGGCTGTGATTGGGATTGGGCTGAGGTTAACTTCAGATTAATAGAAACGACACATTCGGCGGCATGGGCGCTCTATCGGACAAGCCAGGCACAGATGAGGTACACCTGAGAGGTACCGCGCTTTTTCTTTCTAAGTCCTCAGTTCGGGGAGAGCCAGGTTGGATAAATTCCTACAGGACATAGGGGAAACAGGCGAATCAAGCGAGTTTTCCATCGACCCCGAGCGCGCCTCGAAGCTTTTGACTCAAGCCTGGACGTCCCGCACGCCGCGGCTTGTGTATCCACTCCATCTGCTCGCTTCCGCGGTCGGCTCGGGGGCAACGAAGTTTGAGTTCTCTCGCCGGCCGTCCCTCGGAGTTTATCTAGGAAATCTCCTTTTTCGGGATCGCTGGGAGTTTGTGGCCGAGCACGACGGTGAGCCTCCCTCCTCCGAGGCGCTGCAGAAGCTCCGGGAAATGTTGTCTGTGAGTTGCGAGCCGCAGATCCGATCTCTCGCGCTGGCCTGCCAGGTGGCTCAGACTCTCTACAAAGCCCGAGTCTCCGTCGAGGCGGGG
>Ga0208701_100119_pt1 | contig 38520 bp, 35 predicted proteins | sample DeeseametaMP1482_FD_184188 | JGI IMG/M metagenome (GOLD analysis project Ga0208701, IMG submission 184188) | Marine microbial communities from the Deep Pacific Ocean - MP1482 (SPAdes) | ecosystem: Environmental > Aquatic > Marine > Oceanic | place: South of Fiji, South Pacific Ocean | collected... | reverse complement strand
CTCGAAGTCTTCTTTTCTCAAAGGAGCGCAGTCGTTGTAAACTCGCAGTTCGTTTTTGCTCGCTCGTATCTCTAGTCTTCCTCCGGGCGTTGCGTATTTGACCGCATTTTCGAGCAAGTTTCGGCAGAGAGAAGAGAGGTAGGAAGGCGATGTCTGAATCGAGCAATCCTCACCCAAATCTAGACTAACTTCAAGTCTTTTCTTTTCTGCTAGCGGTCTAAAAAGGACCCAGGCGTTTTCACAATAGTCGGCCAAGTCGAGCGATTGGAGTTTCGCTTGAGATGAAGTCTCCAGCCTATTGAGCAGCAGGAGGTCCTGAGTGAGCCGTATCAGCCGTTTGGTCTGCTCTCTGGCCTCCTCCAGCGAATGTCTGTATTCTTCGGCCGGTCGCTCCTTGTTAAGAGCGAGCTCCAGGTGGCCGGACAGAGCTTGCAACGGTGTGCGCAGTTCGTGGGAGGCCGCGGAGTAAAACCGAGAGCGAACCTCCGAGGTGCGGGCCAGGCCGTCCAGAAATTGGTTGAGCGTGGAGACCAACTCCACTAGTTCCCTGTCGGACGAAGGAGCGGTGAGACGGGTTTGGAGGTCCGATTCGGCGGCTTTGGCTTGGCGCGAGAGCTTTCCGATCGGAGAGAGCACGTGGCCCACTAAAAACCAGGTACCCACGGTGATGACCAGGAGACAGCAGAAAGCTGCTAGGCCCAGGACGATCGCTTGTTTCTTGAGCTTTTCCCTGGTGTCTCGGTAGTAGAGAGCGGCCACCAGTTCTTCCCCGTGATAGGGCAAGGTCACTGTGAGCCAGTCTTGGGAAACGTCAGGCCAGGGCGGCTGCTCCGGATGAGAACGCCCCACCACCTCCCCGTCTCGAAGGTGGAGCACGGCCAGGCGCTCGGAAGTGATGTCGATCGCCTCCTGAATCTCCTCTTTCATTTCCGGGAAGTCGCCGTCGGCGGTCTGGTATGGCTCCATCTCTTCGGCCAGTTCGCGTGAGACCGCGGTGAGGACGGCCTGCTTATTCTGAAGAGCGTACTTGTGGTTGGCGCCCACCAGGAGAGCCCAGGTGAGGAGCAGCAGAATAAGCGCCAGCAAACCCGCCATTCCGGTGAGCCGTTGGCGAAGAGAGAGCTGGTTCACGCAGGGGCCTGCAATCGGTACCCCACCCCTCGTACGGTATGAATCCATTTAGGCTGCCCCGGACCTTCAAGCTTTCCGCGAAGGTAGCTGATATAGACGTGGAGGACGTTGTGGTCTCCGTTGAAGTCGTACTGCCAGACGTGTTCGAGCAGAGACTCGCGGGTCACTGTTTCCCCGGCTCGAACCATGAGGTAGTCCAAGAGATTGCACTCGGTGGCTGAGAGAGATATCGGTACCTCGTTCAGTCGGGCTTCTAGTCGAGCTTTATTCAGAACCAAAGCACCGACTTGCACTTCTGGGCTGGTCGCGGTCGATTCGGTGGAGTCCGCACGGCGCAAGAGGGCACGAACCCGAGCCAGCAGTTCTTGGAGATTGAACGGTTTGACGATGTAGTCGTCGGCACCCGCGTCCAGACCCTTGATCTTGTCTTCGATCTGATCCCGGGCGGTCACCATCATCACCGGCACAAGACGCCCGGCCCGACGGAGCGCTCTGCAGACCTCGACCCCTTCCATTCCGGGAAGCATCAAATCCAAGAGGACCAAATCAAAGTCTCTGGCCAGAGCCAGATCGAGAGCTATCCTTCCGTCTCCGCAGGCAGTGGGGGAGTATCCCGCTTCCTCCAGCGCTTGATAGAGAAAGCGGGCTACGCTGTTTTCGTCTTCGACGATTAAGACCTCGGACTTCGACATAATCATGGGGTTGGCTTCATCAAAGGCTTAGATTAATCCCGGGGCCTTTTCTGAGAACCCTTTAAGAAACGATCGCTAACGGTTTCCGGAGCTCAGAAATAGCTGATGTCCGCCGGTTCTTCTTCGGGCTCCTCTTCTGCGTCGAGAAGGGCGAGGTGCTCATCCCGGAAGCGTCCTTCGAGAGACTGCCTTACAGGTACCAGTAGGGCGATGAAGATTGGGAAAAGGAGACCTAGAGGGCTCGCCTTTACGATCCACAGAACTATCAAGCAGAACAGTTGAACCAGGGTGTATCTATGGACGGTGCGGGCCGGAATAGCACGGATGATGGAATCGGTGGGAAACCTCAAAGGGTCCATGACCCAGAGGCGCAGTCTTTCGAAAAACGTATTGCCGGTCATGGAGGCGACACCCATGTAGAGAAAAAGTCCGAAAAGCACGGACATGGGTATGTACGCGAGAGCTTGAAGCAAGAAAAGGGAGCAAGCTAAGAGTAGATGGACGAGCAAGCCGCTAAGACGTGTTTCGATGACTCCGACGACTCGATCCGTGCCGGTGTCGTTAGTGGCAAGGCTTCGCACGTGGTTTAACGACCGCACGGTTGCCGCCACCATCCAAGGAAGACCGAAAAGCGAGAACGCGCCGATCAGGAGACCCACCAGCAGCAAATCAAGATGATATCCGGAGCCCTTTTTGAGCTTGTGGTCGGGACTGTTGACGAGACGGACGGTGATGTTTTGGTCGAGGTAGACCAGGATTGTCACTAAGGCGGCGGGCAAGGCCGCCGCCCATCTGGCCCAGATAGGGGTGTCCAGAGGATTGACAATCCACGCCCTGCCGCTAGTCGTGACAATATCCTCTGGTACGGAGAGCGTTTCCAGATTGACTTCGTGCAAAGTAAAGGCCACGACAGTCATCATAGCCATGGCCAACGCGGGCCCGAAATCCGCAAGGAACTCCCGGACTTGTCGACGGAGATACGGACTCTGCCGGAACTTGGATAGGTGAGATGCAATCCCAAAGGTTCCGAGGGCGAGGACTAGCGACAAGAGAGCAGTATCCTTGGGCACGCGGTGGTCTGTGAAGACGAGAACGAGGTCCTTACCTGCCTCCACTATAAATATCAAAGAAATCAGAGCGGCGAAGATTTCGTCGGTGAACCGGGTGAAGTAACGAATCCAACAACAGGAATCGAGCGCCGTCAATAGGATCAGCAAAAAGCAAGTCCATAGACCCACCCAGGCCACCGAGGGGAGATAAGGGATGTCCATGGCTTTGGTGAGGGGATAGAGCATCCCCATGAAGATGATGACCGGTCCGGTGCTACCCAGTATTGTCAGGGGCTGACCGGCGAAGAGCGCATAGACAATTCCCCCGGCGGCCGAAGCGACAATAGTCTCTACGACTCCGATCTGTCCCTCCGTCATCACGGAGAGCAGCCCTCCGAAGGCGATGGCGGGAGCTAAACAGGCAAAGAATAGAAACAGAACGGATGCCACCGTCTTGGTCTTCATGCCATCGCTGAAGTCGGATGCGTAACGACCAGCGAGACGAGCCAGGTCGAGGCGTAGACATCCGAAGGGTTTTCCGCTGGGAGTAAGTTCTTGGTTAAGCGGAGTGGTGTGATGCAGTTGAGCGTCGACGGCGGCGCGGTAGGCGTCGAAGAGTTCGTCTGCCTTCTCGGCTCTCAGTATAGCGGAGGCGAAGTCCGGGTTCTTGGCCAGTCGAGCGAACTCGACAGCTACGTCAAGGCGAGGATGGGTCGCTGCGCCGGAGAGCAGTAGCCAGACGAAGCGAATGTGGCCGCCCTGGGGAGACGGCACGGGATTCTCCAGCCGAACGAGTACCGCGAGGTTTTGCTCCAGGTTTTTGACGCGCCGGTGGAAGCAAGCGACCCCGTTGCGCCTCCAGTCCGGGGATGTATCCACCAGGATAGAGAGAGCTTCACGAGACCTCTCCTTGTCGCTCTCGTGCAGATACGATACGTCTTTGAGGGCCTGACCGATTTCGTCCAGCACACAGTGAAGGTGGACTTCTTGTGTGGGAAGGAAGAGAAAGGGTTCTTTTTCGAGCTTAAAAGTTTCCATTTTGTGTTTGAAGAGGACTGAAAAGAGATTTGAGAATTGGGCTGGTGCGAGGCCGTTAATTAATTCATTCATAAACTCGGTGAATCCTGTTTTCAGATGGCTTCTTAATAGTTTCTTCATCTAAGGCCAAAGGGGGGAATGTCAAGGACGAGAATTTTAGAGAGCATGCCGGAAACGACATATCAGCGATTGAGAGACGCCACCCTTAGATTCGCCGAGCGCTCTGCCGCCTACCGATTAGCTCGGCCTGACGGCTTGGTGGAGGCGCCAAGGCCGAAGGTGCTTTGGATCGGTTGTGCTGACGGACGAGATTCACCCTCTGAGATGACGGGGTTGAATGCTGAGGATATCGTCGTTTACAGGAACTTGGCCAACATGGTTGTTCATACAGACCTGAATTGCTTCAGCGTTATAGACTACGCTGTGAGCGAGCTTCGAGTGGAGCATGTCATTGTCTGCGGTCACTACGGATGTCGAAAGATTAGCGACGCGATCTCGAGCCAGTCGCACGGGAGGCTCGACAACTGGTACGGTCACATTAAGGATGTCTATCGCCTCCACCGAAGAGCTTTGGAGCGCCTGCCGGTGGAAGAGAGAAGCGCTCGACTTGTGGAGTTGAATGTGATCGAACAGGTGGTCAACGTATGCACAAGTTCGATTATTCTGCAGGCGTGGGAGGATAGGGCGCTTCCACAGATTCACGGTTGGGTTATGGATATCGGCCTGGGCCGGGTGAAGGACCTTGGGGTGACGGTCAAGGGGTCCAGCGACTTCACGACGCTGCTTTACAGTCTTTCCAGCCGGCGGTAGTCGGAAGCGAAGTCTGATCCCAGGTTGGTATGAAACACCATCCTGGTCGAGTGCTCTCTACTGGATATGCTTCTTACTCCCGAAAGTGAAATCCTCCGCTAGGGGTGGGGCCCACTCTACTAGAGAATTTCACTTTCTGAAGCCAGAAAAGGGATAGCATTGTCTTTAATTGTAGGATAGTGGCGTGAGCGCTACTCGTCAAGGACTGGAGAGGATTGTCTCGGACTGGTATGATAGCCGCATGTTTTCCCAAACTGCGGAATATGCTGTCCGCGCCGTCGTCATGCTGGCCCATTTAAAGAAGGAGCACCTCGTTGGCGCAAAGGAACTCGCCGAGCGAGCTAAAGTGCCGTCGAGCTATCTCCCGAAGCTCATGCAGAACCTGGTCAAGGCAGGCATCGTCGACTCCCGCCGTGGAGTAGGCGGTGGATTTTCCTTGAAGCGGAGTCCGGATGAGATAACCATCCTTGACATCGTGAATGCAGTAGACCCAATTAAGCGGATCGTGGGCTGTCCCCTCGGCTTAGAGTCACACAGCAAAGTGCTGTGTCCAATGCACGCCCGACTCGACCAGGCGATGGCCGAGGTAGAAAGCGTCTTGAGCGCTTCCACCATAGCAGAGCTTCTCACCGACGAGTCTCGACCCATACCGATGCAGGAAACGGTAGCGTTTTTGAAGCCCTAGATAGAGATTTTCTGCTCCCATTGCTTTAACCCACTTGATGGTGCGACCAGGAAATCCCTGTGCCCTGGGATTGGAAGGAGAGCGAAACTGAAAGAAAAGGGCTGAGTCAGCCAGCGGATAGACCGCCCAACCAAAGCTGAGCCCGGCAGGTTGGAAGTCAACCTTGCGGCGGAAGTGGTAACACCAGGCCGATGCGTAGGTAGACGAGCTAGCAAGCTATGTATTTTAGCCCCGAAAAGGGTAAAATCCCGACTGCCCAGGGTGTCATCATTCGCGCATCAAGTGGGTTTGACCTCGCCTTACTGCCTCGGGTTCTCCCTTCAATTGCTTCGCAGGGGTCCGCTACCGCGAAAGGAAGAACGTCAAATGGACAGGCAGGATAAAATCATGCTGGCGGAGGGCAAGAGTTCCTGTCTCAAGCAAGTCGTCGGTGTAGCTTTTGGCATTGTGAGTCTGACCATTCCTCCGCTCATCCTTCTTGAGAACAACGATTGGTCAGAGGCTTTGAAGTTTTGCCTCCTTCTTCTGCCGTTTCTTTGGGCGGCAACGATTCTTCTCTTTAGACAGTCCGGCTGCTGGATAGACCTCTCGAATAGAACCTATGTAAGCTGGAGCAAGTATCTCTGGTTTCCCCAAAAAGAGGCCGTCACCCCTCTGGCAGACTTCCGTTCGGTGACGGTAGCCAAGAGAGTCGAGACGATAAACGGCAGCCGAAGCATCTACCGGACGGTAGGTCTAGAGAGTGCGGAACCGGTCGCCGGTGTTCCGAGTGCTGCAGTCGTCCAACAACCACAGAGCTACTATGAACTCTATCGCTATTCCGACCAGGAGAAAGCAGCGGCAAAGGGTCGAGACCTCGCGGAGAAGCTCGGGATGTCTCTGCGGATTGTCGACGAGTTCTTATGAATTGCGCGAAAAATATCAGGTCGGGCGCATCCTCACCGATGTCCTCGAGTAGCCAAGTCGGGAAACACTGATGAGCAGAATAAGGAAACTTAGCAGCATGGCTACAACCGCTCCCAGTGGGGAGAACAGGCCCGAAGAAGCCAGGGTGAGAGCGATGGCGTTGTAGAGAAGGGCGATTACGGCGGTCTGCTTGAGTACGCCGGTGAATTTCTTGGAGTATCTCAGAACCGTGAGCAGAGAAACAAGGTTGCCACCCCGGATGTGGAGGTCGACCGGTGCAAAGTCTCTCGCTCGCTCGCCTAGGCGGCAACTAACTTGGGCCCGAGCCAGGGCGAGAGTGTCATTGAGACCGTCGCCCACAAAGAGCGCCGGATTCTTTATCCGCCGGGCCTTTTGCGAGGGAGAGAGATTCCCTTGATACGAGACGGATGCTGTCTCGTAGCGGCGGAAGGCTGCAGGGTCCGGGTCGCCGGAGAGGATGCTAACTCGCAGGCCTCTCTCCCGCAGTCCTTTGATAAACCGGGAGCCGGCTTCATCGAAATGGGTCTTGGGAACGAGCAATCCAACCGGAGTTCGCCCTAAGGCAACCACCGGGAAGTGTGGTGGAACGGGAAAGTCGATCGGAACTCCTCCTGTTTCTTGCTGCACGAATTTGGCTCGCCCGACGGTGATTCTTCCCAGCGCGGGAAAGTCGGCAACCACCCCTTCGCCTGCTACCTCTGTTAGCTGTGTGGGAGTTGCTATCTCCCGCGAAGAGGGAGGGAGGCCTCGAAGGATAGGGTGAGCGCAATGATGACGTAGAGAATGGAGAAGTGTCTGCGTTGTTTGAATCTTCTCCGATGCAGATATACCCGGCTCGAAGAGAGTATGGACCGCTTCCAGCGTGCCGGTCTTGTCCAGGTACACGTCCCCGATCATAGATAGGTCAAAGAGTGCCTCCGGTCGATATAGGAGTATGCCCTGCTTGCGAAGATAGAGTGAGGCCATCTGCCTTGCGATGGGCAGAATAGCCGCGAAGAGGCAGGGGCAAAAAATGAGCACTCCGATGAAGAAGCCTTCCAGGCCTTCGGCCAGGGAGCCCGTGTTTGCCGTGCGTACGGCGAACACCAGGAGTGCGCCCGTGAGCGAAATCTGAACCAGTCTTGTCTCTACCTTTGCGAGGAGCTTCGAGTAAGTGTGCTCTTTGGTAGGAGAGATGAGAGCGGATTCGGCCCAGTTGTCGATCGTTCGACGGCCCAGGGGACGCACGACGGTAAACTCACAACGACTATGAGCCACCATTCCGGAGAGGACTTCGTCCCCTGCGACAAGGTTTCGAACTTCGCATTCTCCGGTTACCAGGTGCCGATCAATCTTAGCTTTGGGACTGAGCAGTTTTCCATCAAGAGGAACTGTCTGACCGGGCTCCACTCTGATCATCTCATCGGCTCTTATCTGGGAAACCGGTCGCGTAACCCAAACGTCTCGTCGGTGTACCTGGACCTCAGGTTGAAGTGGCGTTGTCGCTTCGAGAACGCGAGATGATAGCCCGTGGCTCAGGTGTGCCTCAAGATGCTTCGCGAGCAAGAGGAGAGACAAGATCATAGCTGCCGAGTCCACATAAGTGATGGGCTGAGAGCTGTAGAGGAGGGTGAGAGAAAAGAACCCGGCACTCGCCGCACCTAAAGTGATGAAGAGATCGAGTGTCAGCCTGCCACCGTTTCGAAGCGCTCTATAACCGGCTCGAGCGAAGGGTTGAACGCCCAGGAGAAGAGCGGGGAGTCCAGCTACCGTGGCCAGACAAGCAAGAAGATATTCCTGCTCTTCCGGAACCTCACCGATGTAGCCGGCGAAGGCGAACATGGACGACCACATGGCCAAGAAGAAGACGATCGACGATGGGACCGGCCGAAGCTTGCGCTCCATTTCTTGGGCCAGCTCGGCTTCGAAGTTCTGGATCCAGCCCGAAGCCAACCGCTTCGCCGAGAACCCTGAATTATGAACTCGCTTAGCGAAATCTTGATGCGCAGAGTCTGAAGAAGACCTCGGATCGAGTTCTACCCGTAGGATCTTGGTGGCGAAATTTAGAGTGGCCAGTCTGACGCCGTTGCAACTGGTAGCCATCGACTCGACGGTTGCCGCGCAAGTTTGACACCATAACCCTGACACGAAGTAGAAGAGTTCTTTTTTCCCTTGACTGTCCACGAAATCTCCTGTAAAAAGCAATTGAAGACAATGAAGTCTTCAATGTGGATTCTAGCAGAAAGAGAGCAGAGGGCAAGAGAAAGTTTTGGATTCCCAGGTTGCGTTTCTCATTCTTACATTCGCTATCTCGGTGACGGGGATGGCGGCCTTCGTGGTCGCTCTCATACAGAAGCAAGTGCTGGTCCCGCCGGAGGCGGCGCTCGCCATTTTCTCCGATGGCGAGGCGGGCGAACCGGAGCCGGATCGCACTTCTCAAATGAGCAAGAAATGGAGAGAGTTGGACCGTTCGGCTCGCTTTCCCATAATGTTTTTCTTAGTCTCCTCCATTATCTGGTTATTGTTGGGCTCGTTCCTGGGGTTGCTGGCATCCTTCAAGCTCCATCAACCGACCCTTTTGGACGCTTACGACTTCTTGAGCTTTGGTAAGGTCAGAACCCTTCATCTAAATATCATCGCCTACGGCTGGCTGAGCTTCGCCGGCCTGGGGTTGTCTCTTTGGCTGGTCCCTCGAATTGCTAAAGTTCCGCTGCGCGCCGGAGGAGTGCTCACGGTCGCGGGCGTCATCTGGAACATCGGCGTCGTTTTGGGTTGCCTCGGTATACTTCACGGATACTCCGACGGACTCGAGTGGCTGGAGTTTTGGTGGCCGATCGACATCCTGCTGGCCGTGGCGGGTGCCATGGTAGCCTTTCCGCTCTTCAAGACAGTGCTGGAGAGCAAGGAGAAGCACCTGTACGTGACGCTCTGGTACGTCCTGGCGGCCTTCATTTGGTTCCCTGTCTTGTTCGTCATCGCCAACACCCACTTTCTCCACGTCGGCGCCCAACAAGCCATAGCGAACTGGTGGTTTGCTCACAACGTCCTTGGTCTTTGGGTGACTCCTCTGGGGTTGGGAATCATTTACTACTTGCTTCCCAAGATTATCGGTCATCCGGTGGCATCCTATCAGCTTTCACTCTTCGGATTTTGGGGGCTGGCACTCTTCTACTCTCAGGTCGGAGGTCATCACCTCATCGGTTCACCCTTGCCGACCTGGTTGATCAATCTTTCCATCGTGATGAGTGTGGGAATGGTGGTGCCGGTGGTGACGGTGGCCATCAATCATCACGTCACGGCCTATCGTCACTTCAAGGTGTTGAAGGAGTCGGTCGTCCTGCGCTTCGTCGTGTTCGGAGCCATGATGTACACCCTGAGTTCCTTGCAAGGCTGTTTGCACTCTTCTCGTACCTTCAACTACGTCAGCCACTTCACCCACTGGACGGTGTCTCACGCACACCTTGGTCTCTACGGTTTTACCACCATGGTCTTTTTCGGCGGAATCTATTTCGCCATGCCGAGGCTGTTGGGGAGAGATTGGACGCGGCCATGGTTGGTGAACGCTCACTTCTGGATAGCGGCCATCGGCGTCTTGATCTACACGATCGCCCTGGGGATCGGCGGTGTTTTTCAGGGGATGGCCCTACGGGACCCGGCCGGAAGTTTTCAGGCTTCGGTGGAGGTTACGCTGCCCTACCTGATTGGTCGAAGCTTTGGAGGAACGATGATGCTTCTTTCTCACCTGATCCTCGCTTACAACGTCGGTAGCCTTCTTTGGGCCGGCCGTCGGGGCCGGAAGGAGGCCGCATGAAAAAGGCTTACATCTTTGTCTTTGGCGGTAGTAGCACGCTTCTTCTTTCCATCTTCTTATTGGTTGTCGCGCCGCGCTTGCAAATGGGTGTGGTGCAGAGCGAGGGAGTTAGCGTTCAAGAGCCTTACACGGAGCAACAGGCGATGGGTAGAAAGATCTACATTGAATATGGCTGTATCTACTGCCACTCGCAGCAAGTCAGAGATCCCGTGGCCGGTGCCGATGAGAGTTTCGGATGGGGACGACCCAGCGTGCCTTCCGACTACATTTACGATCAACCACACCTCATGGGTACTTCTCGTACAGGTCCGGACCTCTCCAATGTCGGCTCTCGGCAACCGAGTGAAGAGTGGCACCATCTGCACCTTTACGATCCTCGGCTGCTGGTGGAGTGGAGTATTATGCCCCGGCACGCGTTTCTTTATCAGCAGAGGACGGGTGAAAAACCCGCGGACAAGGCTTTGAAGGTACCCGAAACAGAGGATGAATGGATCATACCCTCCGAGGAAGCGGATGCTTTGGTGGCTTACCTTCTGGCTCTCAAGCGGGACGCTGAGCCTCCGCAGCCCGCGGGAGAGAAAACAGATGAGTGAAAATTTCTTAGCTGACCGAATTGAACGTGAGAAGCCCGATCCAGTTGAGGGCTCGTCTACCCGCTGGTTGGCCGTGCCGCCGATGTTGCTCTCCCTCTTCTTAGGATTTGGGATCACTTATCTCTGGTTGCAAACGGACAGTCTCCAGTTTAGAGAAGGGGATATGAGGTCGCCGGTCTCGGCAACCGAGAATGCTGAATCCGAACAAAGTGGCGAGTCGCTGATGGAGTTGGGGGGGACGGTCTATAAGCGGAACTGTCAAGCTTGTCATCAGGCCAATGGGCAGGGTTTGGGAGCGGCTTTTCCGCCTCTGGCGGGCTCGCAATGGGTGAATGGATCTCCAGAGAGGCTTTCAGCCATCGTGCTCTACGGTTTGAGCGGAGAGATCGAAGTCCAGGGGAAAACCTACCAGGGCGCGATGCCGAGCTTCAAGGGCAAGCTCTCCGAGGAAGAGTTGGCCGCGGTCACCTCTTATGTGCGGAACTCCTGGGGGAACAGTGCCGATCCGGTTTCGTCAGAGTTGGTGAAGACGATTGGCGGGAAGTTGAATCGCGAAGGGCCCTGGAAGGGGCAGGCGGAGCTAGACTCCGTATCTTGGGAATAGAGAGAGGACGAACTGATAGGATGAATACGAAACCTTATCCCGTTAATCGGGAGTTATTGCAGAAGCTTGATTTTGAAGCTCTCGGTCGAGAAATGCGAAGCGAAGAAGCCTACGAAAGGACATTGAAAACAGCTCGGACCCTGGTTCGCGGAAGTCAACTGACTATCGTCCTTGTGGCTCTCAAGGAGGGCGCGATTTTGAGGGAACATCATTCTTCCGGACCGGCAACCGCCGTGGTCATAGAGGGAGAGATCGAATTCATCTGCCCCGATGAACAAAAGACGTTCGAGCTGATTTCGTCCCAAAGCGTGGTTTTTTCGAGCGCTATCAATCACAGCGTATCAGCAAAGAAGGAGACGCTGTTGTTGGTGATCTTCGGTCAGAAAGAGCCTGCGATCTTAGACGCATGACCGATACGGAAACAGGTATATCGGTTCACGCCGAAAGGGTTCAAAGGTAACGTTGGTTTATACTTCCAAGTATGTACAGCAAAATCATGGTCCCATTGGATGGATCCAAACTCTCCGAGAGAGCTATCGCGCCGGCTTTCGAGATAGCTCAGCATAGAAAGGCCGAAGTGTTCCTGGTCCGAGCCTTCGAGCCGACTATTCTACCCCCCGCGGCTCGCGGATTTGTAGACCAGGATGCACTCCATGAGCAAGAGAAAGCGGATGTCGAGAAGTACCTAAAGAGCGTTGTTCCTAAAGGTCAGGAGAGGTGGTCGGTTGCGGCTTTAAAAGGGCCGGCAGCGGAAACTGTTCTCAAGTACGCGGAAGATCAGGAGATGGAACTCATTGTTCTGACGACGCGAGGTGGGTCGGGACTTGAGCGCTGGTTGTTGGGCAGCGTGGCGGAGAGAATTTCGCGTCACGCTCCCTGTCCTGTTCTTTCCATCGGCCAGAAGACTCTGAGGGCTTTAGAGTCAAAGATGGGGACGTAGTGGCCACTTAGTCTCGGCTGAGTCCGCTCTCTTAGAAAAAGCTTAGAGAGTCTCCAGACCCTTGCGCGCCTCCGCTGCATGGCGCATTCTGTCAATCGAAACTGAACATGGAATCGTGGTGACGAATGATAGAAAGCCAACTGGGAATGTGGATTGGGTTCAACGTTCTCGTATTAGTCATGCTTGCGGTAGACCTCTTCGTCTTTCATCGCGATAGCCACGAGGTCAGTATGAAGGAGTCGGCGACCTGGACGGTGGTGTGGGTTACTCTGGCCCTGCTCTTCAACGGGGGCATTGTCTGGCAGTTCGGGTCCGAGGTGGGCCTGCAGTTTCTCACCGGATATCTCATTGAGAAAGCGTTGAGCATAGACAATATCTTCGTCTTCGTTCTTATTTTCTCGTACTTCAGAGTTCCCGCCAAATACCAGCATCGCGTTCTCTTTTGGGGGGTACTGGGGGCGCTGGTCATGCGCGGGGCCATGATAGGCTTGGGCGCGGCGTTGATCAAAGAGTTTCACTGGCTCATCTATCTCTTCGGCGCCTTCTTGGTATTCACCGGGCTCCGAATGGCCACTCAGAAGGAGCCGGATATTGAACCGCAATCCAATCCTGTCATTCGGCTGATTCGAAAGATCTGGCCGGTCACCGACCATTACCACGGCGAGAAGTTCTTTGTAAAGCAGACAGTGGCGGGACGAATGCGTACGGTTGCGACACCCCTTTTTATTGTGCTCGTCATGGTGGAGACCTCCGACTTGATCTTCGCCGTGGATTCCGTACCGGCGATATTCGCCATCACTCAAGATCCTTTCATCGTCTACACGTCGAACGTCTTTGCCATCCTCGGTCTTCGATCACTCTATTTTCTATTGGCTGGAGTGATCCATAAGTTTCATTACCTCCAACTAGGCCTGAGCGTAGTCCTGATTTTTGTCGGGGCGAAGATGGTGCTTAGCGATATCTACAAGGTCCCGATCGGCGTATCGCTCGCTGTCATTGCTTGCGCTCTGAGTCTTTCGGTGGTTGCTTCGCTGATGTTCCCCAGGACGCTCGAGGAGCACGATCCGGTCATTCACGATCCGTTGCATCCGGAGATTGGCGAAAATGCGGAGCGGTCCGGTGTTTTGAGCCCCTCTATTCCGGAGCAAGAGCAAGAGCAAGAGCAAGACAACGCTAAACGTGCTGAAAGAGAATAAAACTGATGGCCGGTTAGCTTTCCTTGACGACATTACTATCATTCTTGACGATGTGGCTATTTTGTCGAAGGTCGCAGCGAAAAAGACGGTCGCGATTGTGGGTGATGATTTAGCGGTCAACGCCAATGTTGTGGTCGGGCTAGAGCCCAGTCGAGAACTACCTATCGTTGGGAAGATCGCTCTCGGATCACTGGCCAACAAGGCTGTCTTGATCCCGTTGGCGCTTGCTCTGCCGGCAGCGGTGATCGAGCCTTTGCTGCTTGCCGGTGGGGCTTTCCTTTGCTACGAAGCCTGGCACAAAGTCTCCCACAAGAAGCAAGAGAGTGGTCTCGGGCCCCGTTTCGGAAAGTTTTTAGTGGCTGCGATGCCCAAATTTATGAAGGCACTTTCGATTTTGGGAACGGTGGAATGTTTTCCGTGGGAGGCGGAATCTGGGTCCACGGAGTGGGCGCGATTCATCATTGGTTCGAGAATCTTCCGAGTATACTCGAGTTACCTATGACGCTACTGTTTGGAGTCGCGCTTGGGGCTATTGTAAGTCCGGTATTTCATCTTATAGGCAAGCTTCTTGGCAGACTGCGTCCCCGCTCCAAAGAGACGCTAGCCGCGTGATTAGAAGATCTTGTGCCGAACTCGAGCAACTTGGCAAGCACTCTTTTTAGATGTAGCTAACCTGGAGGGGTTCTGAGCGGACGGGCCGGATAGGAAGAGCATGTCCAACAATACTGCCCATTTCGAGGGGAGGATGGAGGTCCGACCCGGACGTGAGCGAGAATTTTCGCTCTGGCAGGACCGATACCGGGAAGTCGTTTCTCGGCACACCGGGCTGTTATCTTCAGAACTAATTCTGCCTGGTCCGGAATCCCGAACCTGGAGTATTCGCCTGGTCTTCGACTGTGCTGAGTCGCTGGGAAGCTGGCTCTCTTCGCCGGAGCGAACGGAACTTCTGTCGAAGGTTGCTCCACTCGCTGCAAGCGGAATGACCACACGCCTCTCTCCCGAGAGCGGCTCCTCGTTGGGGGTAACGGAAGCTTTTTTCACTCGCGTGCGACCTGAACGCCAGCGTGAGTATCAGCTTTGGCAGATAAAGATACATCAGGTGCAGACGACGTTCCCCGGCTATAGAGGGATGGTCTTTCAGCCTCCGGTGAAAGGTCAGAACGATTGGACCACGCTTTTAAGTTTCGATACCGTGGAGCATCTCGAAGCCTGGCTTGTATCGGAGGAGAGAGAACAGCTTCTCAAAGAGTTGGCTAACTATGCGGACGCAGTGCGGCAGTGGCGGGTACCGAGTTCATTTCCTGGCTGGATCCCGCCGGCGCCGGCCGATGCGGAGCAACCGGCCAACTGGAAGAGCGCGATGCTTGTCGTAGTCGGCTTGTTTCCCCTTGTTATGCTTCAAATGAAATATCTCAACCCGTGGCTCCTGGAGGCACTCCCACTCTCACCTGGGACAATGTTAGCGAACATCTTGAGCGTGAGCTTAATCTCTTATCTCACAATGCCACTTTGTATCAGGCTGTTTCGCTGGTGGCTCTATCCAGAGAGAGATAAGTCTCGCCGCGTGTCGGCTGCGGGAACCCTTGTTGTTTTATCGATCTACCTTATGGAGGTAGCGCTATTTTGGAATTTATGACCTCATACAGCCGACAAAGCCTGCTCTAGATCAGAAATCAAGTCATCTTCGTCTTCGATCCCGACCGAGAACCGAACAAGACTCTCGGGGATACCTAGGTGCGCTCTCTGCTCAGCGGTGAGTTCGACGTGGCTGGTGACTTCTGGCGGACCAGCCAGAGTGCCCACGGCACCCTGGCAGCTAGATGAGCGAGCTTGAGACGTGGCAAAAACCTCTTGACAGCATCATACCCGCCCGTCAGGGCGAAGCTCAACATACCGCCGAAACCTTCAGAACCATGGCGTTGTGATTCTGGCGTTCGATCCTCAAAGAAAGAGTCTTCAAGCCCCGGAGTAGCAGATAGGCGGACATCGGGTGCATCGAAGCTCCAGTAATCTCGCGATAGCGGAAGACCTGTTCTACCAAATCCGAAGAGCCGCACAGCACGCCCCCGATAGGGTCGGAGTGCCCGCCCAAGAATTTTGTCGCACTGTAGACGACGAGGTCCGCTCCCAGTGGAAGAGGACGCTGGTTGATGGGAGTGGCAAAAGTGTTGTCAACGACGGTAAGAGCGTCTGCATTTTTCGCGGCTCGGGCCAGTCCGGTCGCGAAGCTGGTCGCTCGCTCGGCTCCCTCCAGGGCTTTCAGTTACCCGAGAAGACCTGGCAAACGGGGGGAGGTCTCAGCCTCGTGTCTGTGGCAGCAGGAGCACCGGCAAGGAAGACCGTCTCGCTATGTCCTCCGCGGTACTGCCAAAATACCAGCGAGCGAGTCCGGTTCGTCCACGGGAGCTAATAACGATCAGATCGATTTCACGATCTTTAGCTAACTGAACCACGCGGCTCGCGGGATTACCGACCAGGACGGCGGCGTCGATCTTGAGTTGCTCCGTGCTCAGTTCATCAAGTTTCTGGTTGAGGTAGCTCTGACTCTTATCCCTCATTCTCTGCAATGTCTCGATGAAAGCTACCGAGGAGTATTCTCCGCATAGGTCGATGAGTGGAACCACTCTGGTCAAGAGAAGGGTCGAACCATACGATTTAGCTATCTCAAGCGCTTTTTTTAGGGCTTTTTCAGCAAGCTCCGAGCCGTCTAGAGGTATCAAAATTCTTCGAAACATATCTGCTCCTATTTCGACGAGTTCATCCTTGTCTTGAGTATACTCTATAAAGGAGTGGATTGTCTTCTTTGTTAAGGAAGCCGAGCACAATGGTATCGGGAACTGGGTGATTTGGCTCTCCCGGACATCCACCACGTTGCACCAGGTATCGAAAACGACCATAATGGTGAGCAGATGAATCAACCCATCGATAAAGGTGCTTGGGGTCGCCGCGGCTGGACTCTTATGGCCTATATTTTTGCCGGCTTGGGCGCTGCAGGTGCCTTCATACCGCTCTTGCCCACGACTCCCTTTGTCCTGTTATCCGCGGCCTGTGCCACTCGAGGCTCGGAGGCCTTGCATCGTAGGCTACTGGAGCATCCCCGATTTGGGCCGGTTCTTCGAGATTGGGAGGAGTGTCAAGCGATCCCTCTCTCCGGGAAACTGCTTTCAGCACTGGGCCTCTTGTTCGCCTGGGTGATGTCCGCCTCTCGTCTCTCCATGACGGGGCAGTTCGCTCTGGCGATAGGTTTTATAGCCGTGAGTGTCTATGTTTGGTCACGACCTTTTCCAAGTTCAGGAACAAGGGATACCTCATCAGTAGACGTGCGATAGACTGCCGTCCAAAGTTCGAACGAACTGTTACTCGAATGTGAGGCCCTGAGCCAGGCGCCTTAAGGAAGCTTATGCTATTTAGGGCCTGACCGCCCGCACGAGAACCGTCCGGTTCAGGACCTTATTTTGATAAAGAGCTTTTTCAGCCAGTCGAGAGAGGCCTGAATCGGACAACCGGAGCACTCTGGCTCCTGGTCGATTTGGTGGGATGACTGTGACATATTACCTCCAATCAGAAAGAGTTTAGCCGGGCTTGCCGTCAGCGCGCGGAGCGACCAATATCGGGCAGTAGACCCAAAGAAAGAGTAGGAAAGAGAGGCACCAAAGACCGCCTGAGAGGCCGTAAGAGAAGAAGCTCGTCAGTCCGGCCGGCGGTCCGAACACCCGTAGCAGAGCGGCCAGGTTGATGAGGACGAAGGAGCAGGTGGTCAGAGACGACGCCTTGAGAGGTCGTCCTGTGTGCCCCAGCGAGGCTCGAGACATAATGCCGAGACCCATAACTCCCATGGCCCCGGCGGTGAAGGCGTGAACGGCGGACGCGGGATAGGCGAGTCCCACGGCTGCCAATCCTTTAAGGGCGAGTCCGACTATCAGCCAGGCGTATCCGACGTGGAGAACCCACAGCAATGGGATTCGCCAAATCTTGGCGGAGGTCCAGCCCCAAAGGCGGACACTGTGGACCAGCACGGCGAGGAAACTCCAAGTGACGACGAGAGAAGGTCGCGGTTGAAGCACCTCAAGGAGTGGTAGCAGAAGGATGGTGAGAGCGGAAAGAGCTTCTACCTTAGGGTACTGTCGAGGCTCAGTCTGGAGAGCCATGCGAGTGAAGAAAGGTACGACTCGTCCTCCGATCAGGGCTATGAGTAAGATGATCAAGCTAACCCCGAGAGAGAGTCCGTGAGAACGAGTTTCGGCGATCCGCCAACTCTGAAGATGCATCATAAGGTTGGAGAACCAGAGCGCTGTCAGGATCGGTACAAAGACCAGCGTCTTGGGTTGTTTGGCGCGGACCAGAGGTGGGACCAAAAGTGCTAGTAGGGCTGGGAAGAAGGCTAGATCAACGAGTCCTCCGAGGTGAGAGTCGGAGAAGAGAAGGAGTAGTCTGGCTGCCAACCACAGCCCGGACAGCACAACGAGTGGCAGGCCTTGCCGCGCCTTCTCCCCTGTCCAGTTAGGGACGGCGGTAAGGAGAAATCCTGCGATCATCGCTCCCACGAATCCGAAGAGCATTTCGTGAGCGTGCCAGCTTACAGGGTCCGAGACCATCGGCGAATGAAAGCCTAGCAAGACACATACCCAACCCATCACTAAAAGCAGCGCGGAGACACCGCTGAGCAGGAAGAATACCCGAAATCCGTAGGCGAAAAGGTTCAATTTTCTAGACCTCCATCTAAATCTCGTCTGACGGCCATCTCCTGGCCGATAGCTTTGATCGATGGCTCATCCAAAATGGTGGCCGCTAGCGGGAAGAGTTCCTCGTCTTCAATGCGGATATGGTCTTGGTAAAGGACGATGAGTTTGGTGACGCACTCGGCGAATCGTCGACGTTGGGCTACACTTAGATGACCCTGTGAAAGCCACCGGCGACCCAGTTCTTCGACTTCTTGATGGTACGGCTCGGAGAGCGCGTGTTCGCTCTCCAGGCGCTCGATGATTTCAGAAGCCCTCTGGTTATGAGCAATTCTGGGGAACAACGAATCCTCTTCGTCACGAGTGTGTTTGGGAGCGGCGTCTCGAAAGTAGTTCAGTGCGTTGTGTAGTCCTTCGTCATATTGAGTCGGTAGCCAGTTCTCAGGGGCTTCTTGTCCCACAATTTCCAGGATCTTGAGAAAGCGCTCCACTCTACGATGACAATCGCTCAGCAATCCGAGCGGTTGGTCGAATCCGTGTTCCCGCGGTAATAATTGCACGATGAGGCTCTCCTTTCGCGTTTTCGTCTTTGAAAAGTTGGGCCGGTGGAATAGCATCTGCTTCACAGCGAACGGTTTCGCCGATGAGATAAGTCGCCAATATTAATCCTATGAAGATCATGATGCTGAGAAATTGAAGGCTACCCGCTAGGGCTAGCCACTCCAGGTTCATGTTCGCTTGAGCGGGGAGGCGTAAAGCGGTACCCAGAGTGACCAGTCCATATATGACCCACGGACCGCTTGTCCAGGGCAACCGTTTCGTCTCGAATGCGGGTATCATTCGCATCCCCATTCCCATCATCATGGTGATCACGAACCCGATCGCCAGAGTATGTCTGGCCGCTCCGGCAAGGGTGGGATATCCGAAGATGGTGGCGCAAGCTAGAGCGCAGGCTGCCAAGAGCCAGAAATAGGAGGTGCGAACGAACGGTCTGAGCCAAGCTCCTCCCGCCGCGGTAATATATGCCTTGCGAAACGGTCGTAGAGCCCACAGGAATAGACCCACGCCCGAAGTCAGAACAACAACCCACAGATTATCAGGACCGGTCCACCGCAAAGCGAGTCCGAGGTTCCAAAGTATGGCCGAGGGGGCGAGAAGGCTCCCGTGAATTCCCTTGATTCCGAGGATACCCGTATGCACCCTCAGCCCGATGCCGGCGATGAATAGTCCGGCGAAGCCCCACAGGACAGTCTCCAAGGCCGCGGTGGAATCTTTGAGGGCCAGCAGAGGGCCGGCCATCAGCCACAAAGATCCCGTCGCCAGGTACAGTGCGTGTCCGCGAGTGAGAGGAGTACTTTCGCTTTTACGGGGTGGAGCAGACTTTCTGGTGACTCGTAGAACCATCAAGAAGGCGAGAGTGGACAGCGTTTGGCAAATACCGCCGGCTAGAGTTGGACCGGACGCGTTGAGTGCTATCCCGCAAACCATGAGTCCTAACGAAACGAGTGCAAGCCAGCCAGGTTGAAGTTCTGTATTTAAGAAGGTCGGTAGTACCATCATGGCCACACCCATGGTGTAGAGGCCGACAAATCCGTAGACCTGGAGTTGAGCGTGGGTGGCCAGGAGGGCGGGGAAATCCGGGATTGCCAGGAGACCTAGCCATCCTAGAATCATCCAAAGGCCGAGAGTCGTACCGACGGTAGCCGCAAGGGCGAGAGAGAGGATGATAAATGCGCGATGAGGTTTCAAGTCGAACCCTCCTCCGTTATTAAGGACAGAATTGTCTTTAATTGAGAGTATTCGGTCTCAGTCATTTTGTCAATGCCTGAGCGAACAATCAGGTGGCTGCTGAGAGACGATTCTTACTCCCCCAGCGCCTCCACCAGGGTTTCCCTTAACTGGGTCAGTCCGAACGGCTTGGGTAGGCGGGCGCTAAATCCATATTCCTGATAACTCGCCATGATTGGCTCGTTGGAGTAACCGCTGGCCACGATCGCCACCACATTTGGATCGATTTCTTTGAGCTGGGCCAGAGTTTCCTCGCCGCCCATTCCACCTTGCACCACCAGGTCGAGAAGTACGCAGCGGAAAGGCTCGGAAAGCATAGCCTGACGATATTCCGCTACGGCGTCCTCTCCTCGCGAGGTTGATATGCATTCGAAACCGAGACGCTCCAGCATTCGCTGAAGGATACGCCTGATCGACTCCTCGTCGTCCATAATGAGCACGCGTCCCCCGGTCGAGAGCGATCCATCGGACCGGTCTTTGCCCTCCGGTCTCTGAGGTGTTTCTCCAGGAAAAGCTGGCAGATAGAGTACAACGGTCGTTCCATCTCCCTCGACCGATTCGACTTCTATGAACCCACGGTGCCTGGCCATGACGGAGTAACCGGTAGTCAGTCCGAGCCCGGTGTTACCGGGTTTGGTGGAAAAATAGGGATCGAAGATTCGGGTGAGCGCGTCCGGAGCTATGCCGGCGCCGTGGTCGGTAATCCTGACGACGACGTATGGGCCTTCCGAGAGTCTTGAGTCGCTATCTGAAATACGGCGATTCTCAGCCCAAACGACGAGCTTTCCCTCACCCGACATGGCTTCCACTGCGTTTAAAGTAAGATTTCGTAGGACCTGGCCGAACTGCTGGCTGTCGAAGCGGGCCGGCCAGAGGTCGGGCGGGAAATCGAACTCAAGCTGCAACCCGCTTCCCGCCAAAGCAAGCTCAAGACTCTTCTTGAGGAAGTCGGGAAGGTCTCTCAGTTCAAGGATGGGTTCGCCCCCGGGCGCGAAAGTTAGAAGGTACTTGGCCAGGGCCGCTGCTTCTTCGGTGGCCTGCTGCACGATTTCCAGGGCCCCTGCTAACTCCCTATTCCCCTTGTTTTGACCGACCAGAAGAGAAGTCTGCCCTTGAATCACAGTAAGAACGTTATTGAAGTTGTGAGCAATCTCTCCGGCAAGCAGGCTCATCGACTCCATCTTGGAGGCGATCAAGTGGTTTTTTTCGCTCTCCTTACGCGCGGTGATGTCTTGAAATGAAACGATCGAGCCACCGTTAGGGTGCGTCTGCACGGCCACCGATAGCCAGCGCTCCCTCTCGCCCTCCCGCTCGAGTTTGATCTCGGAAGGTTGAGCGCTCAGTTGGTCCAGGGAAAGCCACGGCAGAAGGGTGGAAAGGCTCAGGCCTTCAGCTGCCTCGCTCGGTCGGCCTAGCAGCTTCTCTCCTTCGTAGTTGGTGAATAGCACCCGGCCTTGAAGGTCAACGGAGACCACCCCGTCTCCGATGGCCTGAAGAGTGCGGTAGTGAAGCTCGCGCTCATATTCTGTTTGCTTTCGAGCAAGGAACTCTCGTTTCAGGAGGCTGTGATAGAGCGTGGAGGCGAATGTGGAGATAACACCCGAAGCGGCGAAGAACGCTCCCATTGCCAGAGCTGGAAGATCGTGGTTGGAGTATACGCTGATGTAAGTCCACAGGAACAAACCGTTGATAGCAGTGGTAGTGAGAAGGGCCGGAACAACTCTTTGCGGATATACGCTCAGGCCTGCTGAAATGAAGAAGCCGAGCGACCAGAAAAAAGAGACGGGCAGCACGGCGTCCAGGACTCCGGCTACGTAGCCGCTCAGAATAGACATGACCAAGAAGCTGAAGAGCACTAAGGGTTTGAGTAGTGTCGGTGGCGATCGCCGGCACCATTTGTCCACAATCCATTCGACAGCCGTGTGAGCTAAATGCAGAGCGAAGAGACGCCCGAGCGGAATGGCCGGATTGGAATAGAAAAGGTAGGCTTCCAGTAAGAAGAGCCCCCAGCTGACCCCTACAGACAGAACGGCCCCGGTGGACTGAATTTCGAACCACTTGTAGCGGACGTAGTCCGGATAGCTTCGATTCAGTGCGCCGAGTTGGTCTGAGCTCAAGGTGGATCGGTCGTTTTCAACCTTCTTCGATAACATTTCTACACCCAGAGAACTGGTTCGAATTCTCGGAGAATCGACCTTCTGGCAGGACCGTGGTTGGATGCGTTTAAGCCAATACGATGAGCCGCTTTACCCCTCGTTGCAACGATTGGGCCGGTAACGCCTTGATTCGATCAGCCTTCCGACATGCCATGGGTTATCGACCCACTCAGGTACGCGGGCTCTCCGGGGGTTTCAACAACGCAAATTATGCCATCGACGAGAAGTTGGTTTTGCGTCTCTACGCTCAGGATGCAGCGGCTGCTGCTCGCGAGGCTCATGTTTTGAAGTTAGCCGCAGGCGTAGGGGTAAGGACTCCCGAGGTCGTCGCTGAAAGCAGTTTTGAGGGGCGAGGTCTTTTAGTGCTCTCCCTAGTTTCCGGTCGCATCCTGGACCAAGAGGCCGATTTCGCCGACGTAGGCGCTCAGTTAGCTCTGATCCACTCTCTCGGTTTTGAGCAATGGGGCTTATTCCAAGCCGATGGTAGCCTGGAGACTTTCTTACCTCAACTAGGTGGTGAAATGGTCACGAGCTATCTCGATGGTCGAGCAGGGGTCCGCCTCGGCCCTCGGAGAGTGGCCGCCGTCCGCGCCCTAGAGCCCGCATCTCTGCATCCGCGCGCACCTACCTTGGTCCATAGTGACTTCAATCCTAAGAACATTCTGGTAGGTGCCAACGGAAAAGTAACCGCAGTCTTGGATTGGGAGTTTGCCATGGCCGCTGACCCATTGATCGACTTGGGCAATTTTTTTCGTTTCCCCGAGGATTACGAGGCGGGAGCCAAGGCTCTATTTCTAGAGGGCTATGAGGATGCGGGTGGAGTTCTGACCGAAGACTGGGAACGCCAGGCTCAACTTCACGACCTGGTCAGTTTACTGGACTTCTTAGATAAGAAGGAAGAGTATCCGGAGACCTTTTCGACCGCCTTGAACCGTTTGGACCGTGTTCTGGGTCTAGGGTAGATTACGCCGAGCGCCCGTTTCGAACTCCCATGGTTGCCCAGATGGGCATCGGTTCCGGTCAGCAAGTAAATTTTTCGGTCCAACTCCGGGTCGAAGACGAAGCAGAACAGCCGCTCCGTTCCAAGCTGATTAGCCAGTCGTTCCGCCGCTTCCGGACGAACAGCGGGATTGGCCGTCTGCTCGATCAACTCCAGCAGGGCTCTACCTCGGTACCACGCAAACAACGGCAGAGCGCGGCAGAATCCGGCGTCCCACTAGGAGTCGTTTTGCCAGGATGAGTGAGACCGCGTCGGGAAGCAGACGTCGGCAGTTAGCGCATGACGGAAATTTACTCAACTCCAAGAACTGATAGTAACCTTTTTGATACAGAGACAATCGGAAGTCTGTTTGAGCGGTTTCGTCGTGTCACGAGCATCGAAGTTAGTCTGGTTGAGATGGAGAGTCTCCGGATTCTTGCCCATTCGAAGACGACCCTTCATTCCGGTCGCGATCACAACTTTTTCGACGTCTCTTCTGAATCGCTTCCGCTCGAGCAAGCCAAGACTGAGGATTGGACTCTTCACGAGACTCCCACCGGTGCGCTATTCGCGGTTCGACTGGTGCAGGTGGCGGATCGCTTTCGAGGATTCTTGGTAGCCGGAAAAGCGAAAGCTCAGGACGAGCCACAGACCGAAAGGGAAGAGTTCTTAGAGGCTCTCGGTCTTCTAAACGATATCGGAGACTTGCTGGTCGAGCAGGCGGCGGTCAAGGTTCGCCTGGAGGCCGAGCACTCTCAATGCGGAGTGGCTAAGGAAAGCGCGGAGTGGCTGCGAACACTGATCAACGCCATGCCCGATATCGTTTGCTTCAAGGATGGTCAGGGGCGTTGGTTGCTAGCCAATCCTTCCGACCTTGAGCTCTTCGAGCTTGTCGGCGTTGACTACGAGGGCAAAACCGATGCGGAGTTAGCGGAGTATGCGGGCTTTTATCGAGAGGCTTTCCTGACCTGCATGGACAGTGACGAAGAAGCCTGGAAGGCCGGGGTAGTAAGCCGTGCCGACGAATTGATTCCTCGACCTGATGGGAGCACCGTCGTACTCGATGTCTTCAAGGTTCCCACTTTTTATCCCGATGGTACTCGTAGAGGATTGGTCGTGGTCGGTCGAGACGTTACCGAGCGGCGAAACGAGGAACTTCGACGTCGAGAGCTCGAGGAACAAGTTCATCAGTCCCAAAAGATGGAGGCCGTCGGTCGTTTGGCCGGCGGGGTAGCCCACGATTTGAACAACTTGCTCACTCCAATTTTGGGCAACGCCGAACTTTTAGGCGATTTCACAGAAGATGTAGAAGACGCCTTCGATTTCGTCGCCGACATCAAGGCAGCGGCTGTCAGAGCAAGAGACCTGGTCGCGGAACTCTTGACCTTTAGCCGGAAACGGGATATCCGCTTGGAGGTCTTAGATCTAAACGAGGTCCTAGGTGGATTTCGAAGGCTCCTGCAGCAGGCGACCAGGAGAGACATCGCGCTCACTTTTCAGTTTTGCGAGGAGTCTCTGGCCCTTCTAGCTGACTCTAGTTTGCTGGAGCGAGTCATTATGAACCTGGTCGTCAACTCCCAGGACTCTATGCCGACAGGAGGACGGATTTTTGTGGAGACGGAGATGCTTGTAGGGGGGCAGCCTGACAGGCCTGGTTGGGCGCTGCTTAAGGTCCGGGATACGGGTGTCGGCATTCCGAAGGAGATCGTCAACAAGATATTCGAGCCGTTTTTTACCACCAAGACTGCGACTGCTGGGACAGGGTTGGGATTGGCGACCGTCTATAACATTGTTCAACGGCTTGGAGGGGCGATCGATGTCTCCAGCGCTCTCGGAGAGGGCACCGAGTTTCAGATCCGATTTCCACTGAGTACCCGTCAAGTCTCTCCCACACCTCTGCCTGCGGGTGAGGTGCAGACATCTCTTGGGAGTGAGAGGGTGGCGGTCGTGGAAGATGAGCCACTCGTGCGGCAGATCGTGACCCATTCTCTCCGGCAACTAAACTATGAAGTTCTCATTTACGAATCGCCCCTTGACTGTCTCCACGACCTCTTGGAGAACGATCGTGCCGTCGAACTTCTGGTCACCGATGTCATGATGCCGGAGATGAACGGAGTTGAGTTGCACCGGGCGCTTAAAAAGCAGCGGCCTCAACTTCGAACTCTGTTTATGTCAGCCTACTCGGAGCAAGTTCTGGCCGACGATATGCAGCTCAAGCTGCAATCGGATTTTATCCAAAAGCCCTTCCTTCCCAGGGAGTTGGCGCGCCGAGTGAGGACGATCCTCGACAGATAGCTCAAGAAAGAGGAAGAACTCGAAAAAGCCATGGGAATCGCCGGTGATATCGCACTTATCATGTCCGTTTCTTTAATTTGTGCTCTCGTCGCACAGCGGTTGGGCTTCCCGTTGCTTCTTGGCTATATTCTGGCGGGTTTGTTGGTCGGTCCGAATACCGCCGGCCCTACCGTCTCGAGCGCTCACGAAATTGAGCTGCTCGCCGATATCGGAGTGGCTCTTCTGCTCTTCACAGTGGGTATGGAGTTTCCCATGGAGAAGCTTCGACCGGTGCGCGGTATCGCACTTCTCGGCGCCCCTCTACAGATGGCGCTGGTGACGGCATACGGATTCGGATTGACGTCCATGCTGGGGTGGGAGGTCAACCAGGCAATCTGGTTCGGGGCTCTCATTTCCATCTCGTCTACCATGGTCGTGCTCAAGGTACTGATGTCTAAGGGTTTGATGGAGACACTCTCCAGCCGGGTGATGGTGGCCATCTTGGTGGTCCAAGACCTGGCTGTCATACCGCTTATGATCCTGCTTCCCGCTCTCGAGAATTTGCAGGAAGGGATGGGCGAACTCCTGTGGGCACTGCTTCGTGCGGCGTTGTTTCTGCTTTTCATGGTGGTCTTCGGGAGCCGATTACTTCCCTGGCTGGTGCGTCGAGCGGCGGGCTGGAAATCTCGCGAGCTCTTCATTGTGGTCGTGCTGGGTGTCGGATTGGGGGTGGGATATGCCACTCACCTGGTCGGACTTTCATTCGCATTCGGAGCTTTCTTAGCGGGCCTGGTTTTGAGTAGGTCCGAATATAGCCACGAAGCGCTCAGCGATATGATTCCGTTGCGGGAAGTCTTTTCGCTGCTCTTCTTCGCCAGCGTGGGCATGCTCATCAGCCCGCTTTTTCTGATGGATAAGTTTCCGACCATAGTCGGTTTGGTGGCGGCGGTCCTGGTGGGCAAAGGACTCATTCTAGGTCTGGTGACGCGAGCTTTCGGCTACAGGAAGATCATCCCGCTGGCGGTAGGTCTGTCAATGTCTCAGGTAGGGGAGTTTTCCTTTGTGCTGGCCCGAGTAGGCCAGAGTTCGGGTGCCCTCAACGATGAGGTGTTCTTGCTCGTCGTTTCGGTCGCGGTGATGACGATGGGACTCACCCCTTTCAGCGCTGCTCCCACTTACAAGCTTTATCTTTGGTACCTCCGACGCCAGGGCATTCAGCTGGAATCGGAACAGAGTTGCCCCTCGGCAAAGGGTAAGATTCTCGTCGTTGGCTATAACAAGGTGGGCTCTTTCGTATGTGAGATTCTTTTGAGTTTAGGTCATTGCCCGCTGGTCTTGGACCAGGACCACAGCAGGTGCGAGAAGGCCCGTGAGGACGGGATGATGGCGGTTTGTGGGGTGGAGACGTCGGAAGAAGTTCTGGGCAAGATAGGCCTTGAAGAGGCGGCGCTCGTGTTGGTGACTTCTCTCAAGCCTTTGGTGCCCGAAGCTTTGGCGAGAATGTTGAAAGAAGGCTCTCAGACACCTTCGGTCATGATCGCCACCAGTGAGGAAGAAATTCGACATCTGGAAGAGCTTGGAGTCAAACAGAGCATTCACGCACCTTTCGAGGTGGGCCTTGAGTTTCTCCATCAGGCTCTGGTCGGATTGAAGTATGAAGAGTTGGAAGCTCACAGCATCGTGGACGCTGTGAGACACAACCACTATGCATGGACTGCCGAGGAGATCCGTCGGGAGCTTGGTGGTTTGAGAATGGAGTGGTTTGAGAACAACAACGGATTAGAAGGAAGCCTGGCTGACTTTGCGGTTCGAAAGACTACTGGTGCTTCCGTGGTGGCGGTGCTGCGGGGGGGAGAGATCATAACGGAAACAGGGGCGAACTTTGTGGTTCGTCCGGGGGATAGAATCGCTGCGGTGGGCTCTCACGAACAGCGAGAATCTTTCAGGGCATGGTTGCGCCGACTCCAGCCGGATTGAAGCTTCGTATAAGTCTATTTTTCGTCGGATTAGGAGAGTGCGTCCAGGAAATCGTTGATAAGCTCATCCGGGTCCTCGATACCCAACGACACTCTGATGAGGTTGTCGGCGATGCCGACCTTGGCTCGCTCGGCCGGCGTCATACCCGCGTGTGAAGTGTGCGCCGGTCGAGTGACCAGGGTTTCAACGCCGCCCAGGCTGGGAGCCACGATTGGAATGGTCAGTCGACGAAAAACAGAGTCTACATCCTGGTTGGTCTCAAAGCTCAACATACCGCCGTATCCTTTGAAAAGACTTTGAGCACGTTCATGGTCGGGATGGCTCTTTAGTCCGGGGTAGTACACGCGATCGACTCCCTTGTGTGATTCCAATGCGGCGGCCAGCGCGGCCGCGTTGGAGTTTTGTTGTTTGACGCGAAGCGACAACGTCTTCAACCCTCGATTCAGGAGAAAGCAGGCGTGAGGATCGAGAGTGGCGCCCAGGTGGGTTTGGAGATGGAGAGTTTTCTGAACCAGTTCCGTGGAGCCGACGACCGCGCCGGCGAGCACGTCGGAGTGTCCGTTGAGATACTTGGTGGCGCTATGGACCACAAGATCGAAGCCCAGCGTGAGCGGCTGAAAATTCACGGGCGTGGCGAAGGTGCTGTCGATCATGGAAATGAGATTGTGCTCTCGGCAGAACTCCACCGCTTCCTCGAGAGCCGGGATGCGAGTGAGCGGGTTGCTGATCGTTTCCAAGTAGAAGAGCTTGGTATTTTTTCTCAGCCGGTTTCCCCACGAGTCCGGGTCGCCTCCGTCCACGAACTCGTACTCGACGCCCCATTTCCTCAAGTCTTCGGTCAGAAAGGTGAAAGTGCCCCCGTACAATCCGTCCTGAACCAGGATGTGGTCGCCGGGCTGAAGTTGGCACATCAAGCCGGCCGAAATCGCGGCCATTCCGCTGGCTGTGACCAGCGCCGCATCACCTTTCTCGATGGCGCAAAGCTTCCGGTGCAATTCCAAATGATTGGGGCTTTTGTTGAGGCGAAGGTAGCCCAGATCTTGATAGCTGGTCTCGCCCTTCGATTCGAAATTTGCCGAGCAGAAGATCGGTGATGAGACGGCTCCTTCGATGCGGGGTTCAGGTGTGCCGGCGTGGACCAGGGATGTTTCTAGAGTTTTGTAAGTTGGCATCTCGAATCATTGATTAAGGACAAGGGCATCTCCTTTTATGCTTCGGGGCGGTGAATAGGTAGAAGTCCTTCCGAGCCCAGCATAGCAGCGGCCAATTCAAATCGCTCCTCCATGCTCTCTCGGAGGGCGAGGCTGAATTCGGAATCTCGAAGTTGGCAAACTCGAAGGGCGGTATCAACCCATCTTCGGCACCACGCCTCCGAGCGTCCATTTCGCGCCAACTCAAGCCGCTCGGGGGTGTAGGGATCGAGCCCGGATAGCTCCACGAACCTTGGCCAAACCTGCTTCAGTGCCGCACTTGTGGGTTTGGGTTCATCGGGATACGCCTCTACGAAGCTATCCTGATAGACGGGGTTTTGCGCGAGAAGTCTCAGGGTCTCTCGGATTCTCTGTTCGCTGTTGCAATGCATTGGTGGAGTTGTTCGGCTTCAGAGGGTCGGCGGTCCTCTGAACTTGTTCTAAGAATGTTCTAAGCAGATCGTGTGGGTTTGCGGGCGAGCGTCTCGAATTGACCGAGCATGCGAAGAATTCTGTGGTCCGTTTTGTTTGTCCTCATCCTGGGCGAGTCCGTGTGGGCTCAAGGGTGGGAGCCGTCGAGCATGGTCTCCTTGCCCTCGGAACTCATGGAGGTCTCCGCTTTGGCCGAGGCCGATGAGGGACGAGTCGCCTGTCTTCAAGATGAGAAGGGAGAGATCTTTATCGTTGACCCGGAGCGCGGGGTGATCGAGCAAAGGATTGCCTTCGGGCCTCTCGGCGACTACGAAGGGTTGACCAGAACAGATTCCGGAGACTACTGGGTGTTGCGAAGCGATGGTGTTCTACTGGAGCTTCAAGCCAGCGCTGAGAGGCTGGTCGTCAAGGCGGAATATCCTCACCTGACAACCCGGCACAAAGACCTGGAGGGGCTGGCCTATGACTCGAAACACAACAGACTGCTATTGGCTGCGAAGGACAAAGATTCTGAAGACAAGGACTTTCGGCATCTCTATGCCTTCGACCTCACCAACAAGAGATTTTTCGAGCGACCCTTCTTGGAGCTTTCGCTAAGCGAAGTGAAGGGCCAGTTGCAAGCCCTGGGACTCGAGGTCCCACATAAGCTGAACAAAAAGGGACGAGTCAAGGATGCCCTCAAGCTCCGCTTCTCTTCGCTTGCTATCCGCCCGGAGAGCGGTGACTTGGTCTTGCTTTCATCCTCCGAACCTTGCCTTTTGACTTTGCAGGCGGACGGCCGTGTCAAGAACCTGCAGATCCTCGATTCCGCCACGCTCCCGAAACCTGAAGGGATTCTTTTCTTGTCCCACGACAAGCTTCTGATCGCTAGTGAAGGCAAGAAGATCGGGGTCGGCATTCTGCAGACTTTTCATTGGAACGACCAGTATCCCCGCACCATAGAGAAACCATCCGTCTCGAGAAGCGTAATGGTGGAGAAGAGCCCGGACTCTGACGTTGCTGACTCACTACTCCACCGGGAGGGGAGCTTCACCGCGATTTTACTACTAGTCGGCTTTGTTGGTGGAGGAGCGTTCGTTTCGAGCCTTCGAAAGAGGACATCGCCCCGAGATTGAGACGGCCCTCTCGGGTCGGATGGAACTGCAGTAAGGGGAATATCCTGTTGGAGTCTGGCGACCAGGGCGTCATGACCAGAAGATATTCTCTTTTCCTGTGCCTGTTGCTTCTCGTGGGTATGGCTCGAGCAGATGACGTCTTGAGCCTAGCGGTGGCGGCGAGACGCGGCGATCTCGAAGCTGTCCGCCTTCTGGTGAAATCGGGTGTGAGGCCTGATGCGCCAGATATTAACGGCTCCACGGCGCTCCACGCAGCGGCCGGAGATGGTCAACTGGAGGTCGTGGAGTTTCTGTTGTCCGTCGGGGCCGAACCGGGCACGGCGAATAAACAGGGAAGACGACCCCTCTACGAAGCGGCTGCTTCCGGCTCGATCGAGTGTTGCCGTTTGTTGATTGAAAGAGGCGCCAAATTGGATACTCCTACCGTGGGAGGTTGGACCCCTTTGACAGCGGCGTTGTACTGGGGCTCGGACGAGGTGACCGACTACCTACTCGGCTTGGGGGCGGAAATGAACCTGGAGGGAGATATCCCCTTGCTTGAGGCGTCTCGACGAGGCTATCGGCGGACCGTGAAGAGGCTTCTGAGAGACGGCGCCAGGGCTGATGAACGGGACGAGTCGGGACGGACGGCCCTGCATTTTGCGGCTTCGGGCGGCGTGACGGAAGTCGTCGAGTTGTTGTTGGCAGCGGGGGCGGACCCGGAAGCTCTCGACGCCAGCGGGAACACTCCGTTTCAACGAGCTGCCGAGAATTCGCAACTCGAGAATATCGAACGGATGCTGCCAAAGGTGAGAACGCCGAGCAGTGCACTTCCCCAGGCCTGTGCCGCCGGCAGCGTGGAAACGGTTAGCCGTCTGCTCGCTATCTCGGCGGAAGACGACGTCTCCGCGGACTGCCTGGAGGTCGCGGCCGGGCGAGAAGATCATGCTGTGGCCTGCCAGGTTTTAGCTCTGCTCTTGCCCGGCAAACACCCGCTAGACTCGGCTCTTCGCGCCGCCACGAGCGTCGGAAATGTCGAAGCTGTTCGGCTGCTGTTGCATGAGGGGGCTCGTCCCACAAGGGAGGCGACTCTCATGGCTGCTGAGCTGGTCCGCATAGAAATATTAGAGCTCTTCCTAGAAGCCGGTGCCGATAGACCGGTAGCAGCAGAAGTGGAGTCCCGATGGGCGCGGCGAAGACAGCTTCTCCAGAGTACGATCGACCACTACTCCGGAATGCGCTGCCTCCACCCCGCGGAATCGGAGGCTCGAAGAGAGCTTACCCGACTCGAGGAGAGCACGGACTACGTTTCAAGGCTACTCAAAGAGGCTCAGTAGCTCCTCAAGCTCTGGTTTGTAGAAAGATCAGACTCAAGATCCACTAGGAGCGTCCCGTCCCTGGCTTCTTGAACGGAAGTGTAGTCCACGCTGAAGTGCTGCACTTCCCGGTAGTAGCTTGAGACTTTGCTGCGTCCAACCTCCACCTGTTCGCTCCATTCGTTGATCTGACGAGGAGCGATGAACGTTTCCGACCCGTCTTCCAGCTTCTCATACTTGAAGTTTCGGTTTCGCGCTCCATTGACCGTATGATCGGCGTCGTAAACGGCGGCATCGAGTTTCTTCAACTCGCCGTTTTCAAAGTTTGCGATGGCCGTCATCTTCTCTCCGCAGCCGAAAAGCTTTTGGAAGAAGCTTCGGTTGTAATCCATTTCATGGACCATGACCTGACCTTCTTCAGACCAGAGGTCTTGGGGAGAGTTGTCTAGAGCTTTCAACTCGTCGCCCAGTTTGACGACCGATGCCTTGGCTTCTTGGGCGAGCTTTTTGGGTCGCAGATGGCGGATCTCAGGGGTGTTGGAGGGGGGAATGGAATAGATATTATGGGGCCCGGGGCCCGTGGTGATTGGCATAGTGTGTTCTCCTAATACGATTCTTGTGATCGCTTCGGATGCCACGTTATAGGAGAGCACTAAAAAAGCTCTGAAAGACTAACGTCCTCGGACCACTCGAATGTAGCGAGCCAGTTTACCGATCTGGTCGGTGCCCATGTTCCGAAAACGGAGCCCCGAGTGGCAGGTGTCGTCGCTCTTGTACGCGCTCCATTCGACTTCAGCCGTAGCCTTGAGTTTGCCGAGATTAGGAACATCGAGTTCGATTTTCAGGTCTATTTCCTCACCCACGTTGAGGCGTTCCGTGGTGGATAACCGTAACCCATGGGGTGAGAGCTCTTCGGTGAGACCGACGTAGTGAGGGAGGCTTGGCGAGGAGACTTTGAGTACCCGATGGACGCTCGCAATCTTTGAAAGATCGATGTCGAGACTTTCTAAAGTCTTGTCGGTGGGCTTGACCTTGGCCAGGTACTCGCCACTGCCAGGGTCGTAAGATTGAATATCAACATTGGTCCGAAACGAGCCCTCAGGTGTTGTCGTCTTTACAGTGAGCGCTTTCAGACTCAGGGGTTCCTCCGAGCGAAAAGTGATCAATCCGTGCCTGAAGCCTGTCAATTCGACTAGAGGGGTCTCTTCTTTCTTTCCCAGTAAACGCTTAAGTGCTTTCAACATAGATGTACTCTCCTCAAGCTAGCACATCAAAGGAGAGCGATCTTTTCATCGGCCGATAGGCGCTTCCCCCGGTACCCGAAGGTATGCCTAGACTCACGTTCCGCACTTCTCCCGAATCTGGCCGACCGAGGCACAGATCTCGGGTCAGATGCCCTCGATTATGTACTATTGTACACCTCACTCGGGCCTCCAACCCGAGTTCCGCACCTCAATCAGCCATCTTCCGAGAGAAGTGCGGAACGTGAGCCTAGAAGGTCATGTTCATGACCTGGCGCACCTCGTCTAGTGTCTCGATGGCCACCGTTCGAGCCTTCTCCACACCGTCGGCCAGCACGCGATGCACCAGACCTTCGTCCTTAGCCAGTTCAGCGCGCCGGGCTCGGAGATCTTTGAGATACTCGTTGAGCGCTTCGGTCACAGTTTTCTTCAGTTGGCCGGCGCCGCCGTCACCGATATCCTCAGCGATGGAAGCGGGATCGCGGCCGGTGCAGAGACTGGTGACCAGCAGCAGATTGGCTACCTCGGGGCGGTTGTCCGGATCGTAGGTGATTTGACGCTCCGAATCGGTCTTGGCTTTTTTGATAAGATTGGCGGTCTCGTCGGCGGTCGCTCCCAGCATCACGGCGTTGTTGCGGCTTTTACTCATCTTCTGGCCTCCGTCTAATCCCAGGATCACCGGCGCCTCGCTGAGTAAGGGGTGAGGTTCGGGGAAGACGCGCTTTTTCTTCGCGAAACGCTTGTTGAAGCGGCGACTGATCAACCGGCTCATCTCCAGGTGGGGGATCTGGTCTTTGCCCACCGGCACGAGATTGGCTTTACAGAAGAGGATGTCGGCGGCCTGATGCACCGGATAGGTGTACATGCCGGCGTTGATCTGTTTCAGACCGGCAGCCTGGATCTCTTCCTTGATAGTGGGGTTGCGGTCTAGTTCGGCCATGCTCACCAGAGTCAGAAACGGTAGAAGCAGCTGATTTAGCTCCGGCACGTGGCTGTGGGGGAAGATGACACACTTTTCAGGGTCTAGTCCGGCAGCCAGATAGTCGAGGGTCAGTTCGCGAATATTCTGGGCGATGTCTTTGAAGGTGTCCCGGTCGGTGAGGACCTGATAGTCGGCGATCACGATAAAGATCGGTACGTTCAGATTTTGCAGGCGGACACGGTTGTTCAGCGAGCCGAAGAGGTGGCCGATGTGGAGGGCGCCGGTGGGACGGTCGCCGGTCAGGACCCGAAACTTCTCGGGGGTGACTTTCAGCTCTTCTTCGATGGCCGCGCTTCGCGCTAGAGTGGCTGAGTAGGTATCTGAAGGTTGGTTGTCGGTGGTCATAGGCCCGGCGTTTCGGGTGTGCTGCTCTGGAGCCCTGTTTTGCTCTATGCGTCGCGTCGAGGTGTTGCTATTGCTCTGACCCGGGGCGTGCCGCCGGTCTGAGGCGGGGCGCGAGTGTTTCGAGGGGTTGCCGCGTGCCTGACCCGGGGCAAGCGGCCGCCCGCCCGCGTTCGAGACCAACCTATGATAGGGGCCGCCCCTCCAAAACGAGAAGTGAGGCACCAGAACATGACGGCCTTCACTTTAATAGCTGTTGATCCAGACGGCATTCGGCGCGAGTTTCCCTTGGACCCGGTGGAGTACGTGGTCGGTCGCGATCCGGGAGAAGAAGTGCCACACCCGATCGCGGTGGAGGGCGACAAGCACCTATCCAGACAGCACTTCGTTCTCAAGGTGGAGCCGGAGAAAGTTCTGGTCACCCGCTCGGAGCGCGGAAGAAACCCACTTTTTTTCAAAGGCGACCAGCTGGACCATTTCGTCCTAAAGCCCGGTCAGGTCTTCTTTACCGGCAAAACCCAGTTCGGAGTCGTGATGGGCCGCGGCTCCTCCGGGGCGACCCATTTCACTCTGGCTCACAAGGCCAAGGAGAAGGCTCGACTGCGCCGATTGGAAGACTGCTTCTCGGCCGTGCTGGACTTGTTGGGGGCCCTGCGTCGAGAGACGGGCACGCCGGCTTGGCAGGTGGCTTTCCCTGTCCTGCGCACCATCCTACCTGAGCTCCAGAGTGTAGCCTTCCTTCAGCTTCACGGGGATTCCGGACTCTACCGACTGATCGACAAAGACCCGCCTGAGGCACCCTTTGAAATCCTTCCCTCCACCCTCAGCGAGTGCGCCAGGAGCGGCGATACCGTCACCTCGATCTCCGACGAGATCGACATGGACCAACATTCCGAACTCACCCTGAACAGCAACAACCCCTGGGTGATCGCCACCCCTGTCTCCGGACTGGAATCCCAGTACGTGATGGCAGCCGCCGGTACGGGAACTCTGAGCCGAGAAGCGTTGGAAGAACGGGCGACACTGGTAGACCTGGTTTGCGAGATGGTGGGGCATCACATCGTGATCCAACAAGGCAGCGAGTACTCCAACCTTTTGGGAGTGTTCGGTCACCATATCGGCACTCTCTTCAAGACATCGGGAGCGCTGCAACTCTGGTCCGATCCGTCCACCGAGCCCGAAGTGAAACAAGTGCTCGGCCATCTGTTGCCGGTTTGGGGCATCTCGCAGGCGATCTCTCTGCACAAAAAGCGAGGTGAGAAGGCTCACAAAGAACTGTTGGCGAGCTGGGTCAAGAAGGCTGGAGTCTCCAGCCAAGAACTCCGAGAGTGTCTCCTTTCGCTCGTCTCTTACACTTACCACTCGAGCCCCGAAGAGACGTTCTTTCCCTGGACCCTGGACGGCGAGGAGGTACCCAAAGTTTCCGGTTTGAGCAGCCTGCCTCCGCTGGACGACGTGCCCGGTATTTTCGACAAAACTCTGGCTCTCACGGTCGGTTTATTAGAGGTGTTGAGCAACGTACGGAAATACCCCCAGTCTACCGGCAGCGGTCGCGAAGACCGGGAAGATCTGGCCGATCTGGCTCCCGAAGAGAGGGTCGTCCGCCTGGATATTCAGATAAGCGACGGCTCCGTGGCTCTGGAGATACTTCAACCGGTGGTCACCGCACCGGACGGTTCGATACCAAGGTCGCGAAGCTTGGAGAGAATCCGCGCTCTGGAGCAGAGCTTGTTGGGCGGTCTGGTAGGGACCCATCCCGAGGAGGTTGCGGGGAAGACCTCGGCTCCCCACGTCGTATTGGTAAAGCACCGGTGGTCTTACCACTTCGGACAGCTACTAGAAGACTGGAGAAACTCTGTTGGCTCGTAAACTGAGGCTGATGTTGATCGACGACGATCCCGTGACGGAACTGGAGACTCGCTACCTGGAGCTTCAGAAGGTTCCTTACGACGAGAACGAGAGCGACCCGTCACTGGGCACCTGGGCCCAGCATCTCCGCCTTTGGTGCGACAACCTCTTTGCCGAGCAAGAGCCGGATCTGGTGCTGGTGGACTGTCGTTTCGAGCAGGACAACAAATATGCTCCGATGACCCCGGAGCTTCGCGGATACGATCCCAGAGGGTTGATGCACGGCGCCATTTTCGTTTCTCGTCTGTTTGGCAGAGACCGATTCCACCCGTTTGGCTTTTCCGTCTACAGTATGGACGCCTCGGCTTTTCATAAAGACGCCTACGCCCAGACCTTCATGGGCTTTCTGCTGGCGATGAGAGACTCCACTATCCCTTCCGGTCAGGTCGGGTTGATCAAGGGCCGTCGAGCGCGCGAACTCTCGGCTGTTTGCGGAGAAGAACTCAGCAAGACCATCAAGCAGAATCCGGCAACGGCCTGGGGCCCGGCCCTCCAGATGTATCGCCAGCGATTCAAAGAGGTGGCCGATCTGCAGGCGATCGTGATCGAAGGACAGAGCTACCTGCAGTTGGTGGACGTCTTGCAACGCCAAGACAAGGAGGCCGTGGATTCAGGGATCGGACTGAGCTGGCGTCGCTTCGACGGCGAGCTTGATACGGTCGATATACGCTCTCTCTTTGCGGACGGCTTGGAGGCCGACCAATGGACGGAAGATGCGTCGCGAGCGGCCTTGGAATGGCTGCGAGGGCTTCTGGTGTTAGGCGATTATCTGGGAGACGCCGTCGACTGGGTGAGGAAGATTCTGGTGGAAGGTCTGGAGCCGGAAGAGTCCACCATTATTCGAGGCCGCGACATTCACGGGCAGAAGCTGACCCGATTCTTTCACGCTTGTCTGGGCCTAGTGGCTTGGTATGAGAACCGTATGAACAGGGAAATCCCTCTGTCCAGTAGCGCTCTCATCCTCGAGTTGGGTCTCTCCGATAAACAGCTCAATCGGTACTTTAAGCCGATTATGGGGCTCCCTTGGGGAAGAGTGGTGGATAAACTGGACGAGGGTATGCGTAGCGGTGTCTGGCCTCTGGCCGGTCGCTGGGAACTGCATTCGGTACTGGAGGATTGGTGTCGCAGAGTGCGCGGAGATAGTTGCGCTCTCAAAGGTCCCTGGGGATGAACGACCGGCAGGTGCCCGCCGATACTATCGGCGTCTCTCTGGATACCAGAGAGAGCCTGCGGCGAGCCTCGCAAAGCCTGACACTCGTCGAAATACCGGGCTACAAGCTGGTCTGTGAGATCGGCCGCGGCACTTTCGGAGCCGTCTGGAAAGCGGAGAGAGAGCAAACAGGCCAGTCGGTCGCGCTCAAGATCGTGGACCAGGGAGAGAACCTCAATTGGGACTACTTCCGTCGTGAGCTCGACTTTCTACGAGAGATCGAAGAACATCCACATACCCTGACGATTCTGGATGCTCAGCTCGAAAGTAATCCGCCCTATATCGTCATGCCGCTGGCCGAAGGCGGGTCGCTGGAGCAAGCTTTGGAGAGCGCGGCGCCTGAAGTCAAGCGAGTCGAAAAATGGATGTGGCAGATGGCCGAGGCGCTGGCTTTCATCCACTCCAAAGGTGTCATTCACTGCGATCTCAAGCCTTCCAATGTTCTTTTGAGTTCGGGAGGCGACATCCGCATCGCCGACCTGGGACAGGCCCGCCGAACCGGGCACGGAGTGGCCATGGGCACCATCGGCTTCATGGCTCCCGAGCAGTGCGACGAGAAGTCTCGCAGCAGCCCGTCCGTGAGCTGGGACGTCTACGGCTTCGGCGCCACGGTCTACTGGCTGCTGACCGGCAAAATACCCCGAATGGCGGGCCTTGAGAAACCTTCTCTCACCGAGTACTTGGAGGCCGTCAAGACGAACCGGTTGGAGCCGATAGCGCGACTCAATCCGAAAGCGGATAGCCAACTCGCCGCCATCGTGGAGAGCTGCTTATCTCTCGATCCTGAGGCTCGCACCCCGAGTATCGACGCCGTTCTCCTCGACCTGGAGCGGCGCCGCCACAACGAGCCTCTCTTCTGTCGAAAACCCTGGAAACCCAGCTATCTGGTGAGTATGGCTTTGCGGCGACGAAGTGTGCAGCTGGCGCTGGGATTGCTGGTGCTTGTCGTGGTGGCCATCAGCGGAGCCTGGATGAGCCGAAACGAGACGAAGTTTCTGTCGCTCTCGACCTCCGGCATTCACGCCCACGAAAGCGGAAGATTGGAGGAAGCTTATCTCGACTGGCTGGAAGCCCTGAAGTACAGGCCAGGCAGCCTCCCCCTCCTACAGCGACTCCATTTCCGAAGCCTGGGGAAGCTTTTCCCCCATCAGGATAGAGTGACCGACCTGGCCCTCGCCGATGGAAAAGTGCTGGTCACCGCTTCGGCCGATGGAGAGGTGGCTACCTGGGATGCCGTGGAGGGCACGAAGATCGCTTCTCTCAAACATCCGGCGCACGTGAGCGGGGTGCTGCTCAGTCCCGACGGCCAGACCCTCGCGACCGCCTCCTGGGATGGGAAGGCGCGGGCTTTCGACGTGGAGTCGATGAAACTCGGTCAAGAGTTCAGTCATTTGACCGGAGATTTCGAGCCGAGTATTACCGCTCTCGCCTTTTGTGATAAAGGCAAGTTGCTGGCCACCGCCGACGTGCGAGGCGCCGTGAAGGTGTGGCAGGTGG
>Ga0208701_100118_pt1 | contig 38544 bp, 30 predicted proteins | sample DeeseametaMP1482_FD_184188 | JGI IMG/M metagenome (GOLD analysis project Ga0208701, IMG submission 184188) | Marine microbial communities from the Deep Pacific Ocean - MP1482 (SPAdes) | ecosystem: Environmental > Aquatic > Marine > Oceanic | place: South of Fiji, South Pacific Ocean | collected... | reverse complement strand
GAGAAAAATCGGGCTGCCAGAGGGCGGAAATGGGCCAGTGTGGCGAGAGGAGGTTGAATGTCAACAGGCCCTAACCTGTCGGCAAAGCACCCGGGGGAGATCGTCCTTTCATCGGAGTCATCGCGACTATACTTAAGCCATGACATCCTTGAGCGCTCAGAGCGCCCTTCGATCCGAGGGAGACGACTTCCGCTCGACGTATGAAGGTTACCGTGCTTCCACTCCTTCCTGAAGATGAAGAGGAGCGAGTCGCCGCCCTGCGCGAACTCGACTTGCTCGACACCCCCGCCGAAGACCGGTTCGACCGGATAGCCCGCCTCGCGCGCCGAGTGTTTCAGGCGCCTTTTGCCATGGTGACCTTCATGGATTGCTCCAGGCAGTGGTTTAAATCGGCCCAGGGTCATCTTCTGACGGAGACTCCACGGACCGACTCGTTTTGCCAATTCACGGTAGCTCAGGACGCACCGCTCGTCGTCTTCAACGCCCTCACCGACCCCCGTTACTTTGAGCTCCCCCCCGTCTCGGAATTAGGCATCCGTTTCTACGCCGGAATACCGGTGCGAAACATCACAGGTAGGACGGTCGGTACACTCTGCGTTTTGGACCTCAAGCATCGGGAACCCGATCAGTTTTTAATCGAGCCTTTGGAAGACCTGGCAAAATGGGTTCAGGCCGAGTTGCAGCTCAAAGGGTTTTGGGAAGCGGAGCGGCGGATGTTGGCGGAAATGGACGAACTGCGACGGAAGACCAGTATCGATTCGGTCACCCGCTGCTGGAACGCCGAGATGGGAGTCGAACTGCTGGAGCGTCTCAAGTCCGAGCATACCCACAGTGCGCGTCTCGGTCTGGGCGTCATTCTGTTGAGAGTCAGCGAACTCGATAAGGCCAATGCTAGTTTCGGTCAGGAAACCGGAGATCGCCTTTTGCGCGAGGTCGCGGACCGGATTCGAGCTCTGGCTCCGGAAGGGTCCACCCTGTGCGGTTCGCGTTTGGCGAATTTTATGCTTCTTTGGCCCGGTATGCCCGCTCAGCAGTCCAGGCAGACAATGGAAAATCTCTTGGAGAAGCTTGGAGCCACACCGTTTGAAGTGGAGCCCGGCCGGGTCATTCGAGCCACGGTGTCCGCCGGGATGTCGGTCTTTACCGGAGCCAAGAGTTCGACGGACCAGTTGTTGGCCAGAGCGTCCGACGCGCTTCAGAAAGCTGAGCAAAAGGGGCCCGGGCGCTTTCGTCAAGCTCTCTAAGCGGGTGTCCCTTCGTGCACTCGGGCGATGGCTATGAGGGTTTTTTCGAATTGCTGAAAGTAGGGCAAGAGGTCGCTGGAGTGAGTGACCAGGTTCAGCTCGATCGTCTCAAACGCCCACTCCCACTGGTCGAAGTCAAAGTGTCTCGTTCCTTTGAGGTCGGCTTGGAAGCGATGATAATAAAGTAAGAGAGCCAGGGAAACGGAGAGCATCAGGAGCCGGGAAATCAGTGTGGGCCCCAACAGGAGGCGCTTGCCTGTAATCAAGTTGCTGATGTAGCGCTGGAGCATATCTCGAATGACCTGGCTGTCGGCCCGGAGAATCTGGAAATCCGGGCACGGTGCGTTCAGGAGAGTGGAAGGTGGATTGACTCCATTCTTGAGAGCTTCCGCGAAAATCTCGCGTTCCTCGAAGTCCAGCTCTCGCTCGATGATCGAAAGACATGCGATAGCGAAGATCGGAAAAGTGTCGACCGCGTCGCCCAGCAGATCGTGAGGCCGGCGGAAGTCGAGCTCCTCCACGTCCAACCTACCGTCGGAGACAAGTTGACCGATGATGCAACAAGAAACGTTGAGGAAGAAAAGTACCGGATCGGCCGGGTCGACCCGAATCAACTGCTTCTCAAGCCGAAGATAGTCGGTCCAAGATATCGAATGTTCCGTGGTGAGGGGATAGCCATCGTCATCGGTCGGGGCCTTCAGCACCGTTTTGGCATCTTCCGTCAAGAACGGAGCCAAATCGGCCTTGAATTCGTGGATAGGGCCGCCTACTCCAGCCAAAACCGCGGGACAGCTGTAGGCCAGGGAGACGAAGTACGCCTCTTCCATCTCTACAACCTGAAACGGGTAGCTTCGGCAAATGATCGGCTTTTCGTCAGCGCCTAACTCTCGGTGGAGGTCGCAGCCGTCGTTTTGATGGTACAGACAGACATCATCGTCCGAGCGTCCCAGGCGGTGGAGCCCATTCACCACGGCCAGGGGAGTGTACCCCTCTTTCGTCAACCTCCGATAGCTTTCGGTCTCTTCAATCTTCGCGGCCATAGCCTCGGTCACGTTGACCACCCACCCGGAGGTGCAACACTTCCCGCAATCGGTGCACGTGAAGAACTGTCCGGGGGCAAAGTAGACGGGGCGGGTGATGGTGGCTGGTTCGGGTACGGGGTCTGGGATAAGAGCTCCTTAACTCCCTAGAGAGTATCAGCTTATGGGGTAGAGCGAAACCTTAGGACGCGTCCTTAGGGAGAAGGGGGCAGATAGAGATTGTCGGGATACATATCAAATCGTCGTTCCAAAAGGAATTCGGGGGTCAACAGGGAGCGGCTACCGAGGGCGAAGCGGAGCTGCTGTTCTTCGATCTTGGCCGCTTGAAGCAAGATGTTGACGGCCTCTAAATCGGGGTTGGTGCCGGCTCTCAAGCTGAGCAAATTTCGAGCCACGATGGAGGCGGAGTCGGAAGCGGGCCCGGAAAAGGTAGCTCCGTCCGGAGCCTCCAGGTAACTGGACACGTCGCTCAGGAGAGTCTCGGTCGCGGGGGCCGGGTCGTTGTCGATGACCTTACGCACTAGCACCTTCCCCGGATGAGACACCTCGTAGCCGCTGTCCTGTATTCCGCCACCGCTGAAGCCGGTGGGGTTGTCGCCGGTAGGGACCACAAGGTAGTAAAGTATGTTCGTTTGCCAATGGGGTGTGCCGTCCGGGTTTCGAACAAACTCGCCCGTGGTCGGGTCGATCGCGGAGAGAAACCAGACGGCGTCTCCGTCTTTGCCTGTCAGGCTGGAGAGGCTGTCGCCAACGGTCAGGGCCCGGAAGGCCGCGGAGTTAAGGTCCCGTCGCATCCAGGCTTCGGCTTTGAGGAGTTGTCCCGAGGCGTCCTGTTCCCCAACGACTTTCCTCCAGGTGGTGGCGCTGTTGAAGAGCAGAAGGGTCGTGGCGAGCAGCATGACGGAAGCCATGGAGACGGCCACGATCGTCTCAAGAACGGTGAAGCCGGCTTTACGGACCAACGGTTGTCACCTTTATCAGACGAGAAGTTTCAACCTCAAGCTTGCCGTACTCTGCTCTCGACTCCGTCTTTCCGCTCCACCAGTAGACCTTGGCCTGGAAGAGCTTCAGTTTGACGTGGGTGCTCTCGGTGCCGGTCAAGCCGGTTCCCAGGACGCCACCGCTTAGCTCGTTGTTGACGTCGCTGATATAGAGATCGTAATCGTAGTCGGTGAAGCCGATCCGTTCCTGATCACTCAGAAAGGCGGTGGAGGCGCTACTGAAGTTGAAGATGTCGGCGTTTCGGCCCGGGGGGGTGTCGGTGTGGGCCGACTGAGAGACCCGCTTAATGACTTGCTCCGATAGGTCTAGGGCCACAGACCTGTCGTCGGACTTTTGGTTTGTTTTCACCAGTAAAGTGCTCTGTCCGACAAGAGCTAACAGGGCAATACTGAGTAAGCCCAGAGCGAGTAGAACTTCGGCAAGCGAGTAAGCAGGCGGTCGATAACGCCACATATCCCAAAGTATAACAGAACGAATAAAGAATCCCCCATCTTTGTGGAATTTCTGTTATAGTTTTATCCGTGGGTATAAAAAAGCGTAACGGAATTGTTCTCATTTCGGTGATGTTTCTTACCGTTCTCATCGGTATGTATGTTGCCTCGACTCTCATCCTCTCCAGAGGGCAGATCCTGACCGGCCAACAAAGTCAGGAAAGCCAGTTGGCCGAAAGTGCGGCCCGCTCCGGCATCGAGTATGCCCTGGCTCGCTTGGAGGAGAACGCCGAGTGGCGAGGGGACGGAAACGGAGTCGTGGTCGACTCGGCCGCCCTGACGGTGGTTGAGGATAACGGCAACGTGGTGGGATTGATCCGGGGAGGGGACGGCAGTCTTTCTCAGTTTCGCTTGAGGTTCAATTACCAGGACGGTTCCCCCGGCGGCGACGGACTGGACGATCCGGGCGGGGGAATGACCTTTGATAGTCCTCACGTCAGCGTGAACAACCTGATCAACATGGTGGAGGTCCCCCTTCCCATGGCCGATGGGGCGGGTTTCTCCGTCGGAGGAACGAGCAGTGGGGTCGTGCCGCCGGGTGCGGTGGCCCTGGTTTGTGAAGGTCGGGTTTCTCCCGGTCTGAGTAGTGCCGGGTCGGGAAATCCCAATCCTGATTTGGACCGTATCACCTCGGTCAGGGTGCTGGAAGGTTTCTATCGGGTCAACGAGGTCTTTGGCGATAAGGTCGTCGAGCCCGCCGTCTCGATGGCCAAGAACACCAATGTGAAGCTTTACGATGGTGATGCCACCGCTCCGGCACTCCTTACCATCGGCGATGCTACCGGCCAGGGACAACCCAGAACGCGGACCCGAGAGCGCTTCACGGTCGAGAACGAAGACGGTAGCGACGGCTCGGTGGACGGGACCGACGCGACCATCCTGGTCCGAGACCCCTCTACCGATCTCCAGGCGCAACTAAGCTCCGGAGTGCAGGGCGGAATGGAAGACCCGAACGTGGCTTTCTACGAGCTGACCTGGGACCAGATAGGCGAAGGCTCGTCCACTTCAGGCGATCTGCAGGCTGGAGTTTACGTCTACTGGGAGTCCGACGGGCGGGTTCACTACTACGACATGAACTACGAAGACTATATGACCCACATCAAGGCCAACCCGAGTGACGGTGGGACGGTGGACCCGGCTCTTCCGGCGGGACTGGAGTTTGTGCAAGCGGGTGATGCGGGACCTGATAACGTGACCTCGGAAAAACACCGATTTGTGGTCACCGATGACCTTACGGTGACGCCTGGAGCCAACGCGGAAGACCTGACTATCATTCCGCGTTCCGGTGCCAAAGAGACATTGGACGACAGTACGAGTAGTAGCGGTAGTAGTAGCGGAAGCGTGACTTACAATACCAGCATAGACTGGCCCAACGTCTTTTCCGGCGGCCCCTCCGGCTCGTCTTCAGCCTCCGCTAAGGGCAATGCCTTGGTGAACGATTTCATAAATGTCTATTTCGACAACAGCTTGATATCATCATATACACTTTCCGGAACGTCCACTTCGGAACAGATCACGAAGGGCTTTTTGTACGAACTCGCCCCCTACGGAAGGATTCAGGGGCCGAACGGCTCTATTGAGTGGTACAGCAATGGCGTCGTTTCGCCTAGTGGAGACGTTCGCGATACGATGCGACTCTTCGTTACCGGCGACACTCTCGCGGAAATGAAGAACTACGGCGCTAGCCAGAATACCCAATTCCTTAACAATAGTTCAACTCAAACCGGAAATCCTGAGGCTATCTTCGACTATCTCAAAGCCGGCTCCGGAGGCACCCCTGCCAATCAGATCAGCGAGATCGACCTGCAAGGCGCGAGCGACAGCTTGGGCGCCGCCGACTTCGAACTCACCTTCGCCCCTCAGAATGAGACCGGCATCAGAATCACCGCTCCAGCCGACGTGCGAGTGGCCGCCGATGTCCGCGGTCACGGCGCTTCCGTCAAGACCAAAGGAGAGCTTCGATTCACCGGTGTGGGCTTCGACTTGCGAGCCGAACAGAATGAGGACGGCCCCGCTATCAGCTTGTACTCCGAAGACAACATCACCATATCCACTCTTCGCAAGGATGAGAATTCCGGTGAGTACGAGTACACCGGACTGGACTTTCGCGGGATCATCTACTCCTGGAAAGACGTGAACCTTCTCACCGGACACGCCGACGAAACCAGCAACGACCCTCAGAAGGTTCGAATTCAAGGAACCATCGTCGCCTACGGAGGTGAGCCGGGAGTGGACCAGCCGGGCGCGGGTGCGGGCGGCAGTCTCAATATCAGTGGAGACCAGGTCTCGCTCATCTTCGATCCCGGCTACCTGGTCGGTCTGAGCGGCGGCACGGGGCTCAAAACAAAGCTAGGCCATCTGAGCTCTTCGTTCCGCTAACTCACCAGCCAAAGTGGTCTTTGGCCTGCAGATACACCTGAGCGCTGTAGGGAAGGTCTCTGTGGTTGACCCACGGCCCGTCCTGAATCAGGTGCGCTTCCACACCGTCGGGAGCCAGATTTTCGACCTCCACCATCGTGTCGCCACTCTTGAGAAGCGGCCAACCCCAATGGAGAGTGCTGTCCTGGCCTGAACCGACGATCTTAAACCCTTGCGTGTGGGCCATCTGTTGCTCCCAACGATCGTTGAGAGCACGAAGCTTGGGACTGTCAGTGGCCATAAAGCGGATGGAATTCTCGTCGTCGGCGTCGAGATGTTCGGATGCCATCAAGAAGTCGACGTCGTAGCCGCTGTCCTGGGCGTTGTACATCAGTTTGCTGAGATCGGCCAGTCCGGCACCCTTGTTCGGCGTACCCAACATCATCAGTTTGCCCACCGACGTGTCGGTGGTGTCGAGAAAGCGACGGGTTGCCAGCCCTCCCTGGCTGTAGGCCAGCAGGTCCGGAGTTTGCTCGCCTGTCACGGCGCGAAGAGCCTGTAGATTGGCCGCGACCTGCGGGGCCGTCTCTTCCGGAGATTCACCCAAGCCGTTGAACACCGTCACGAAGACCTTGGCGTCTTTCGGAATCTGTTCGGTGGCGAGGGGCTCTTGGCAGTCGCGGTCGGCGAAGAACCGACCGTTTTGAATATAGAAGGTCGCTCCGCCGTTGGCGCCGTCGTCGGTGAGCTTGGAAGTGAAGGTCAGAAACCGGTCATGAGCCATGTCCCAGCCGGGCACCATCATAAACGGCCGCTTCAGTTGAGCCGCCGGAAGCTCTTTCATCGGGGAGTCTTCGCCCAGCGGAGGAGCGGGTCTTGAGGTATAGGTGCGGCGATGCTTGGAGATCGCTCGGTCCATCATGTCGGCCCGGTGAATCTTGTCTTGGAGAGGGAGAGGCGAATCGTCCATCAGCGCTCCCACCATCAGTTGGCCGTAGTGGATCCCGGCCCGCACCGCGGAGGCCACGGTCATCCCGGCGGACACCGCGTGGCCGAGCACGGACAGCTCTTCCTGGCCGTCTTTCACCTGGGGAGAGGTCTGCTTTCGATAGAGAAATCGAGGGTTGGTAAGTGGAGTGATTCGCATGCTGTGTCTGACTCTATTATGCCGACGATGAATGTTGAGAGAGTTTTCGAATTGTAAACATTCGGCGAGAGGCCTGGCCTGCCGAACTTGGAATACCCAGACCATGTCTCATCTGGTCATATTTGTTGTCCCTTTTTACAAGCAGAGTGCGGCGGAGTTTCTGCTCCCGATGATGGGGATGGACGGCGTTCGCACCGCCATCATCACCCAGGATCCCATCTACCATTTCCCGGCCCGAGTGCAGGAGAAGGTGCCGATGGTGCGAGTCGACGAGATCACCGATGCCGGCGCTCTTTTGACGGCCGCCCATCAGATCCAGAAGCACTTCGGCAAAGCCCATCGTATTCTGGCCATCAACGAGCAGATTCAGCTGCCGGTGGCCCATGCGCGCCAGAGTCTCGAGATCGACGGTATGTCGGTGGAGACGATCAAAAACTTCCGAGACAAGGCGTTGATGAAGGAGCGGTTTCGAGAGGCCGGCGTTCCTTGCGCCCGCCACGTGGCCGTACACGACAAGCAGACTGCCAGAAAGTTTGTTGAAGAGGTGGGGTTCCCGCTCTGCCTTAAGCCGATCGACGGAGCGGCCGCCCAGGCCACATTCAAAGTGGACTCTCCCGAGACTCTGGAGGAGATCCTCCACGCTAGCTCTCCGACCGCCGAAAGACCGGTGCAGTTGGAGGAATTCGTGACCGGCGAGGAGAGCTCTTTCGAGACCCTTTCCGTGAACGGAGAGCACCGTTGGCATTCGCTGACTCACTACGACCCGACCCCTCTGAACGTGGTCGCGAATCCGTGGATTCAATGGAGAGTTCTCTCTCCCGTCGACACCGACGCCCCGCGCTACGACGATATCAGAGAGGCGGGCTGTAAGGCTTTGACCTGCCTGGGAATGGACACCGGCCTCACTCACATGGAGTGGTTTCGCCGCGACGATGGGAGCCTGGCCGTAAACGAGGTGGCGGCCCGACCTCCGGGCGCCCAGATAACAACCTTGATGAACCGCTCCCACGATATGGATATCTTTCAGATTTGGGCCCACATGATGGTGTACGATGAGCTCTTGCCTATCCCCGAGCGCAAGTACGCCACCGGAGCCGCCTATCTGAGAGGGTTGGGTGGAGCCCGAGTCAACGGCGTGCACGGCCTGGAGGTCTTGAAAGAACTCGGCGAGATGGTGACGGACGTGGAGATTCCCCACGTGGGTCAGCCGGCCAGTAACACCTATGAAGGGGAAGGATACATCGTAGTGCGCCATCCGGAGACGGAGCGGGTGAAAGAGGCTCTGCACCTGATCACGGATCGGGTGCGGGTAGAGATGATCTAGGGGTGAAGCGGCCGCTGTGAAAGGTTGACCCGAACGCGTTGCTCTAAAACGCCGTTTTTTTCGGGACTGCTGTGAACTATCAGCACCTCATCATCATTGACCTTCTTGTAATTCACCAAAGTGAGGAAGGGGTCTAGCCTCGTTTTTATCGTTTCCGGCAGTTCATCCAGGGAGGTCGGAATAGGGCTGTCTTCGGCTCGAAGTTGCTTAAGATACAAGACCACCTCCAAGATCGCGAGCCAGCGTCTTTTGAGCTCGTTCCCGTAGCGGTCGTGACTGGGTTTGGAAGATGTGTATCCCGGACCAGAAACCAAAAGGCGCAACTCCTTTTCATTCAGGATGGAGTCTCGCAAAGTGATGTCTTTCACTCGCTTCTCGAAGTCCAAGAGTTCACTCCATTGTCGACTCTGGAGGTTCCGAGTGAGGTGTGGATTGAGCCAGAGAAAGTTGGGCTTCTTCACGCGCAGGCCGTAGGAATCGAAATCGGTACCCTCTCGGAGTGTTCTGAAATAGTCATAGGCAGGTCTCAGGCTGTATTGCAAATTGGGCGTGGGCGAATCCCGCCAACCTGTTTCCTTCATCAAGGATCGGAGTTCTTTCCAGTCCGTCTCGGTCGCTAAGGGATCTTGGGCGATTTCTTGGACTTTTGAGACCACATCCGACGTTCGCTGCTCGGTGCGACTCAAGGTCAATAGGGTGAGCACTCGGGACTCGTCTTTGTAGGGACAATGGGCTTCGTTGTGAGGGTTGTAGGTCATTTCCCAAAAAACGATAGGCTCCGCCTGCTTCCAGCCTTCGACGGCAAGAATTTTTCTGTTGAGATCACAGTGACTACGGCAGTGAACGTGGGCTTTATCTTTGGTCGTCCAAACGATGCGGGGACCAAGAGCCCGTATGACCTGGGTGACTTCCCGGTCGAAAGTCGCTACTTCGGGTTCGACGATTTCTTCGAACTCGACCGGGACCAACAGCTTTATACTATGCAGCGAAAAGAAAAGAAGCAAAGCCCAAAGCATCGCAGCCAACGGATAATAGGCCGGCCCAGGTCGGAGCTTCCAAACCCAAGGAGCCAGTCCGTGTAACTTTCTTGCAAGGGTGACCAGGAGCCAGGATGTGGGCACCAATGCGAAGACCCACCAGTCGGGTATGGAGGCCAGCAGTTGGTCGACGTATTGGGCATCGTTCTCCTTACTCTCCAGAACCCATTGCCATATCATCGGGTCCGGATGAAGTCCGGTGGCGAGCTGTCGAACTCGCTCGAAAGCGGGCAGCATCACGACGGAAAAGACTCCGACTAGTCCGGTGGCCGTCAGCGGGGCGAGAAGCCACATCCATGGGGACCGGAGCAGGCGGACCCGACGACCGTCTATGAACGGTCTCAGGAGGAAATTCATAGGAAGCCAGAAGCCGACTCCGACTACAAGAGAAAAGGCCAACAAAGCGTTCCACAAAAGGTTGGAGGAGTCATAAGCTTGGCCGAGCTGCTGGGCGAGCCAGGTCACGGCTATGAGGGGCGGTCCAAAAAACCAGCCTCCCAGCGTCAGAGAAGCTAGTCTCTCACGCAGCGAATACTGCGAGCGTACTTCGGGTACCGATCCGCAAACCCTGAGGATGTCGCTCTTCTGAGCGTGAGTGGCCTCTTCCGGCACGGATTGGCAGAGGGTATCGAACCAGGGCCAGAAGTCACGGCCCTTCTTGAGCTGGTCGATGTGCTGGTGGATAAGCCTATAAACAGCAATGAGTTTGCCGGGAGCCTGGCTCAATCGTCGGGCGGCGTCATCGTAGGTTGCCTCTACCAGTTCGGTGAAAGAGCCGGCCTCTCGAGCGAGGCATCGTTTGATGATCGGATCGAGATCAGTCATTTTTCTCTACTCCAGCCCATGTTTTTGAGGCTTCGTCACCGGACCGGGAGGTCTTCTACAAACTCTCGGGCGGGAGTCTCGGTGAAGAAATGATGAAACGATAGGGGAAACATGCCGGAGTCGGAACTTCCTCGAGATAGACGGGTTTGTTCTGACTACCCGCGATAAAGAAAAGGAGTTCATTATGCGCTTTAAAGTTGTCTTAACTGCCCTCGCCCTGCTCATGCTGGCCACTCTGCCCGGACTTTCCGATTCGAGCTACGCCGACATCAGCGCCAAGGAGCTCAAAGCAGCGATCGACGCAGGCAAAGTCACCCTGCTGGACTGCAACGGAACCAAGAGTTATAAGTCCGGACACATCCCCGGAGCCATCGATTTCGAATCCACCGCCGGAAACCTGAAGGGCAAGCTGCCCGCCGACAAGAGTTCGCTGGTGGTGGCCTACTGTGGCGGCCCTCGCTGCAACGCTTACAAAGAAGGTGCCGAGGCGGCCAAAGCTCTCGGCTATACCAATGTGAAACACTTTTCCGGCGGCAAGTCCGGATGGAGCAACGCCGACTATCCACTAGAAAAGTAGGCGCTTATACGAAAAAGCCCTCCTCCGACCCCAAAACGGTGCGGGAGAGGGCTTTTTTTTTGCTCGAAGGGGTTCTACTCGACCAGCCCCATTCGGACGCCCTGAAGGGCTGTGGTGAGCCGATCCTTGGTGCCAAGCTTCTTGCGGATCGTAAGGTTGTACTCTTTGATCTCGTGCTCACCGAGATTCAAATCTTTCCGAATCTGGTTGTCTGATTTGCCCTGAGCCACCAGTCGAAGCACATCGATCTCCCTGGTACTCAACTCCACCATGGAAGCCGAGCCGGGCTTGCGAACCTGGGGCGCCGCCTGAGAGATCGCACCAAAGGCCTTGTTGACCAACGGAGCCGCCAGGATCACGCCTCCGGCCAGAGCCCCTCTGATGGAGAGTTCGATGAGTTCTTTGCTGGAGTCTTTGGAGAGATAGCCGGCGGCACCGTAGCGCAGCGATTCCACTAAATACAGGTCGGAATCGGAGGCTGTAATGAAGATGACTTTCAGGCCGGGATTCTTCTCCTGAAGCGTTTTCATCAGGTCCAGTCCGCTATAGCCTGGGAGCATGATGTCGAGCAAAGCGATATCGGGACTCTGTTCCTCGATAACCTGCTTTCCTGTCTCGGCGTTGTCCCCTACGCCCGCCACCTCCATGCCTTCGATGCTGTCGATAGTGGCTTTGAAGCCTTGGAGTACGAGAGGGTGATCGTCGACGATGACGACTTTAATGTTTGCCATTGTGGGTGATGCAGCCAGACCGGCAAAAACTCCTTCACCAGGCGGAGATGGCGGGAGCCGTTACTCTGTCGAGAGTGAGCCCAACGGCATCTCCCGTAGCTTGGTCAAAGCACCCTCGAAGTCCAATTGGTCCATGGAGGCCAACAAGGGTTCCAGCCCTTCGACCTCATCCACCAGTGAGTCGAAGAGCACGCTCGCTCTGAAGTCTTTGGTTCTGAGGAGTTGTTCCAGTTCGGTCCATTCCCGGACCGTCATCCGGCGTCGAGTCCTGGGTGCGGAGTCTAAATCGGCAATTGCCTTGAGAGCTTCGGACATCGAGGTCTCAAGGTGGTTGAGATGGCTCAGGTGGTCGAGGTTGTTTCGTAGGGCGGTCTGGAGTTCCAAGGCGGCGTGGTGCAGCGAGCCCAGACCGAGGTTTCCGGCCAGACCGACGAGTTTGTGAAGAGGCTGGTCGGGGTCTTCCCCTTTTCTAATGGCTGCTGCGACCTCGTCGACGAGACGAGCGTGGGTTCGAGAGAAGCTCTGCAGGTGAGGCTTTAATCGCTCTAACTCGTTCCCCATCGGTAGACTTCGATGGAGTGCCTTTCCTGGAGCAACGGCCGGTGCACCGTCATCCGCCACGGTCTGGCCGGCCAGCACGCGCAAGAATTCAGGAACGCTGATAGGCTTGGTCACATGAGCATCCATGCCGGCTTTGAGGCAGAGCTCGAGATCGCCCTCCATGGCTCTTGCGGTGATGGCGATAATGGGAAGTTTGTCATATCCCATCAGGCGCAATTGAGCGGTAGCCTCGAATCCATCCATAACGGGCATCTGAACATCCATAAGCACGGCGTCAAAGGTTTCGGCTCGCACCGCCTCGATGGCCTGGTGTCCATCGCTTACCAGGACGACTTCCACTCCTACCAACTCCAGAACATCACGGATGATTTGACGATTGAGCTCGATATCCTCAGCCACCAGGACTTTGAGTCCCTTGAGCCGTCCCTCTAGATCCCAAGCATCCAGGTCTTGGGTCTTGGTGCCGGCCTGAGCACCGAACGCCTCCAGAGCTACCTCGAAAAGCTCGTGGCGGCAGACCGGTTTGGCCAGCAAGCCTGAGAGGTCCGTCTCGCGAATGAGCTCTGCCAACTCTCCCTGGTCGTAGGTCGTGCTCATCAGGTAGCATGGGGCCTGGCAGCTCAGGCTGAGCGCTGTTTCCAGGCTGTCTTCTCCGGGCATTTTCCAATCCACCAGAATGAGGGAAAAAGTATGCTCTTCCAGGGCGGATAGAGCTTGTTTCTGATCGTGCGCGCACACCGATGCCAAACCCATGGAGGAGAGTAACTCCTCCAGTACTCCGCCGACCGTCCGGTTGTCGTCCACCACCAGGACTTTTCTGCCGCGATACTCCGGGCTCAGCACGGGCTCCGTGATCTCTTCGTTCTGGCGTTCCAGTTCTAATGTGAAGGAGAAGGTGCTTCCCCGACCCGGCTCACTGACGGCCTCCAGACGACCCCCCATGAGTTCCACGAGATTTCGACAGATAGCGAGTCCCAAGCCGGCCCCGCCGTACTTCCTGGTGGAGGAAGCGTCGACTTGGGTGAACGACTCAAACAGGCCGGGGAGGGCCTCCGGCTCGATGCCTATCCCGGTGTCCGTGACCGAGAACCTGATCGACGGGCGGCCTGAATCTCGTTGTAGAGAGGCGCGAACCATCACGGTACCCGTGTGGGTAAACTTAACCGCGTTGTACACCAGATTGGTCAGGACCTGGCCGATACGGTAGGAGTCTCCGTGCAACCCCCGAGGCACATTGCTGTCCAGCGCGACCAGAAACTCCAGGCCTTTGCGATGGGCTTCGTCTCCGACCACATTGTTGAGTGACTCCAAGAGTTCCCTGAGGTTGAAGTCGATCTTGTCGATCTTCATCTGTCCGGCTTCGATCCTGGAGAAGTCGAGGATGTCGTTGATGATGTGCAGCAGGGATCGCGAACAGGAGTGCACTTTGCGGAGGTAATCGGCGATGCGGGGGGATGGACCGGAACGGAGAGCCAGGCTGGTCAACCCCAGGACCGCGTTCAAAGGGGTACGGACCTCGTGACTCATGTTGGCCAGGAAGTTGCTCTTGGCCTGACTAGCAGCCTCGGCGACAAGCTTCGCCTGCTCGACTTCACTGGTTCGTTCTTCGACTTCGGCCTCCAGAGTGCGACTGTAGTCTTCCAGCAAAGCTTGAGCCGCCTTGTTTTCCGTGATGTCTTCAAAGACAGCGATGGCGAAAACAATCTTGCCCTCCTCGTCGGTCACCGGAGTACCGGTCACGGCCAGTCTTCGACGGCGGCCCTCAACCTCGACCTCCAGGTCTTCCGCTCTCACCGACTCACCTTGAAGGGCTAGAGCCACCGGGAGTCGCTCGCTGGGATAGAGTCGGTTTGTCCCTGCAAGGTAGATGCGGTAGACTTCGGCCAGCTGTTCCTTGGGAGTGCCGGGTTCCACTCCCGAGCCAAGAATGGCTTTGGCGGCGCTGTTGGCGTAGGAAGGTTCGCCTTGATCGTTGGTCACGAAAATGCCGATCGGTACGGCTTCCAGGAAATGAGCTAGCTGCTGCTCTCGACGCTCTAACTCTCGTCCGGCCTCTTCAAGGTTGCGAAAGAGCTGGGCGTTGTGGATGGAGATGGCGGCGTGGCCGGACAACAGTCTTAAGACTTCCAGTCGGGTGGTGGTGAAGGCGTTTTTGGTGAGATGGTTTTCCAGGTACAGCAGACCGACCAGTTGGCCCCGATGGATAAGAGGTCCGCAAAGAAACGATTGGGGTTCACAGACATCGAAGTAGGGGTCTCGGTCGAATCGAGAGGCACCGCGCGACTCGATGATCTGCTCGTGCGTTCGTTTGACGAAGTTGACCACCGACGTGGGCAGGTAGGGAGAGCCGTCATCCTTGCGGCTATCGTACCTTACGCCGCTGAGGAAGCGGACCTGATCTTCTCGGCGGAGAGACCTCTCGGCGTAAACCGTGAGTTCCTCCTCTTCTTGGAGCAAGAGAAGCGCCCGATCGGAGCCGGCGTTTTCCATGCTGATCCGCAGAAGCGCGGAGACCAATTCGGGAAGGACTAACTCCTTCGATATCGCCTGGGAGGCTTTCAAGATGGAGTCAAGATCCATGGCCGGAACGGCGGGCGAGGATTCGTTGACCGGCAGGGGAGGGACGGTCTGATTCTGCAAATGGTCCACTTTGCCGGAGGCGCCCCAGCGAGCATAGCGAGAGACGGCCTGAGTGAAGTGATAGCGAGCCAGTCTCGGAAGCTCCATCTCTTCGTAAAACTCCGCGGCAAGCTCGAAGGCGAGTGCTTCTTCGTGGAGGTATCCGTTGGAGGCTGCGCCCTCCATCGCTTTCTCGTAGAGTCTCAACGCCTCGCCTTCGCGGTTCTCGCTTCTCGCGAGTTCGGCCTCAACCAAGGTCACCTTATGGAGGAAGTTGGTCGGGGCATGGTCGGCAAACTCGCGTAGCTTACTCAACTGTTTTCCGGCGGAGGCAGCCATCTTTGGGTCGCCTTCGATGCGGAAGAGCGCGAGTTGGATAAGAGCGTCCCAAAAGAGATAGAGTGCCGAACAGACGTTGGCCGTGACTCCGTCGAGATACCGGCCCGCTTGCTTTGAGCTGGACGCGGCTTGGTGGAACCGACCGTAGGTGTATTCCAGGTTCATTCGAGTGAAGTAAACAAAAAAGAGGGCCGTCCTGTCACCCGCCAACGCGTCCAGGTTTGGGTCGCTGAACTCGCCCTGTGAATCCGTCGGCGCGACCGGCCGGCGTCTTAAGTCCTGCACCGTTCGTCGCCAGATGCGTAGGTATCGATAGGTCGTTTTTTGACCGGTCCTGGCAATAACAGGACCGAAAACTTCGATTTTCTGCTCCACTTCTCCCAGCCCCATTCCGGAGAAGTAGGAGTAGTAGCAGTGCACCAGGGCAGCGAACGCCGAATATTCGAAATCTCCACTAACCAAACCGCAGCGGTGGGCTTCCAGGAGTGGATCCAGCGTGGTTTGGAGGTGGTCTTGCCAGGGCCTGGTGAAGGTCATGACCACGTGCCAGACCCGGGCCTTCATCCGCACGTCGTCAGAAGATTCCAGCAGTTTCAAAGCCACGGTACCGTAGCGATATCCGGTTTTCAGATCGCTCAACGGCCCGCACAGGAGAAGCCCGTAAGCGGCGTAGCTGTAGGCGGACTGAGGAGCGTTACCGTGGAGAGCCGACAGACGGACCTGTCGACAAGCTAGTATCGGTAAGTATTCGGGTCGGGAGAGGTAAACCGAGGAAAAGACCGTCACCAGCATTTTCATGGCGGCCAACTTCTGCGGACAAACCATGGCTTGAAGCTCACCCAGCGCCTCGATTCGGGAGGCGGGCACCGCCCTCTGTACGGCTTCGAACTCTTCGGCCACCTCTCGTGGGGTTGCCTGAACCGGCATCTCTTCTCCCAGCAACGCCAGGGCGTGGAAGCCGGTCTCGACAGCTTCGGATAATCGGCGTTCCGCCATTAAGGCTTGCACTTTGACGTCGTAGATCCGAGCGATGGTCAGGTTGTCTCGAGCGCGGTCGACAACTTCGCCGGTGAGCCGAGCAACTGTTTCGAAGTCGGCGCAAAGGTAGGCCGCTTCGGCGGCCTCGATATGAACGAGCAGAGTGAGGTCGTAGTCGCCCTCCCAGCCTTCTTGACCAAGAAGTCGTAGCGCCGTGAGTAAGTAGCTCAGGGCGGAGCTGTAGGCAGCGGCCTTCAGAGCTCGTTGCCCGGCATCTATGTTGAGGCGGAGGCGACTGTTGGTATCGCTGTGTTGATCGGCGCCGAGGTTCAGATGACTCACGATCTCAAAGATTCGGTCGCCCCTCTTTTCCGGCTCCAGTTTGGCCAGGAGATGCTCTCCGATTGTGCGATGATAGCGTGGCCTGTCGACCTCGTTGAGCAAGGAGTAGGCGGCTGCCTGGATCTGGTCGTGGGCGAAGAGGTAACGTTGCCTCAGGTCCTGGCTTCTTCGGTCGGAGACGACAAAATAGAGAAGCCCTTCTCTTGCGCAACGGTCTAAGCCCTCGGATATCTCGGTCCGGCTGTAGTTCGTGATGGATTCCAGAACGTCCAGCTCAAAGTGACTTCCCACGCAGGCGGCGATTCCCAGAATATCCCGAGTTTTGCTGTCCAGCGTTTTGATTCGTCTGGCCATCATCTCGGCCACCGAGTCCATCATTTCCACTGTCCGCAACTCTTCCGGCTCCCAGTCCCAAAGACCGTCGGCGACTCTCAGTTTGCCGGACTCACGAAGAAGCTCCAGCAACTGGCGGACGAAAAACGGGTTGCCTCCGGTTCGCTCCAGTAGAAATTTCGCTAGTTCAAGCTCTTTGGAGGGTCTGCTGGACAACGTCTCTCCGGTCAGTAGAGTGAGTTCGTCCAGGTTGAAAGGCTCCACTTTGATATCGAAAGTCGTCACCGATTTCTCTTTGAGAGATTTGAAGAGCCGGTGCAAAGGAAGAGTCTGCTCTTTTTCACCATCGCGGAACGTCCCCACCACGAGGAGGTTTCTCTGCAGTCGGTTGGTCAGCAGGACTTCAAGTATGTTCAGAGTGGGCCGATCGGCCCAGTGAAGGTCTTCCAGGAGAATCACCAGAGGGTGCTCGGGCGTGGCCACCGCGGTGAGGAAGTCTTGGACGACCAATTGGAAGCGGTTCATGCTCTCGGTAGGAGTGAGCACCGGCAACTCCGGTTGGGGCCCCAGTAGCTCTCCTAACAAAGGGGCGAGTTCGGTGAGAAGGGCACCGTTTGGATGGACAGCCTCCAAGATTCTTTTCTTCCAGAGCTTCAAACCTTGCTCTGTCTCACCCAGCAGGAGCAAGGCCAGTTCTCCGAAGCTTTCCAGCAAGGCGTGATAGGGGCGGTTTTGATGATACGGCTGAAATTTGCCGGTTACAAAGAGCCCGCCCTGCCGTATGAAGTTCTTTCGCGCCGCTTCGGCCAGGGTAGACTTGCCCACTCCCGAGTTGCCTCTGAGTTGGACCCAGATCACCTCTCCTCCCCGGGCTCTCTCGAAGGCGCTGAGCAGAGAGGCTAGTTGGGAATCTCGGCCGTAGAGTCGTTTCGGCATCTCCAGACGGTACGACACGTCGAGTTGGCCGGGACGAAATTTCGAGATTTCTCCTCCCTTTTCCCATTCTTCCAGGCAACGAGTGAGATCGAACTGTAGCCCTGAACAGCTCTGGTATCGCTCGCTTTGTGATTTGGCGAGTAGCTTCATGACCAACTGGGACACGGTAGGCGGTACCTCCGGTACGACCTGGTCCGGCGGCTCCGGCAGGCGGGCGATCTGGGCGTGAATCAGGGCGGCCTGGTCTTCTTCCCGGTAGGGCGGGCGGCCCGTCAGCAGTTGGTAGAAGATGCCCCCGAGAGCATAGAGATCTGTTCGAAAATCGACGGCTTTATCTACTCGGCCTGTCTGCTCAGGCGCGATGAACGACAGACTTGCGCGAAAGCTCTGATCGCTTGGAAGACTCGGAGACCTGGAGGCCTGATCGAGATTGATAAGGCAAACTCTCGTGTGGTCGGAATTGACCAGAATTGTCTCCGGCGTGAGCCTCTGATGTACGTATCCCCGGAGGTGGAGCGAATCGAGCGCTTCCGCCAGACGAAGGGCGAGCCTCAGGAAAGGGGCCGGCTCCAGAGGGCGAACGTCTTGCAAGCAAGTCCCCCGGAAACGCTCCAGAACGAGGACGGGGCGGTTGTCCACGACGACGCACTCCACTGGTTCGAGGGTAGCGCTACCCTCTAGCGAGTGGAGGGTCTCAAACTCTCTTCTCCAGCGGGCGAACTGCTCCAGGGAGGGAGTGTCGGTGACGGTTGTCTTCAACACGACCTCCCGCTCGCTATCGGACTGACGAGCAGCGAGCAGCAAGTTCTCGGCTCCCTGATGGAAAAGCTCGAGACTGTGGTATCCAGGTAGGTTAAGCAGAAGCAAAAACTTCTCGGGGATGGCGGTTTTTTCCGCCCGCCAAGTATTCTTTTCTTCGGTGGCGAAGCCCGAGGATAATGGAAGATGAACGCCCACCCTCCACTATTCTCATCGTGGATGACGCTCCGGAGAACATCAAGGTCCTCGGGGGGGCCTTGACCCAAGACTACAAGATTTTGGTAGCTCGTGACGGCACGACCGCCTTGCAACTGGCTCGGACCGAACCGGTCGACATGGTTCTCCTGGATATCGTCATGCCGGACATCGACGGTTACGAGGTGTGTCGTCGACTCAAGGGGGACGAAATGACCCGCGAGCTGCCGGTCATCTTTATCACGACTCTGGATGCCACCGAGGATGAAACAACCGGGCTTGAGTTGGGGGCGGTGGACTACATCACCAAGCCGTTTCGGTTGCCGATCGTGAAAGCGCGGGTCAAGACCCACATGGAGTTGAAAGCTAAGAACGACCTTCTTTTGAGACTGGCTAACGTGGATGGACTCACGGGAGTACCGAACCGGCGCTGTTTCGACGTGACCTTGGAGAAGGAGTGGCGCCGCGCTCAGCGGACTAGAAGTCCGCTGTCGTTGGTGCTGATGGACATCGACTGCTTCAAGAACTACAACGACGGTTATGGACACGTGGGGGGCGACTTTTGTCTTCGCACCGTGGCCCAGGCGGTGGCCGATTCGGCCGCTCGGGCCGGCGACCTGGTGGCTCGATACGGTGGGGAGGAGTTCGCCCTGATCCTTCCCGCCACCGACGATGAAGGGGCCCGGGAAGTCGCTCGCAAGGTGTTGGAGGCGATTCGGGACCTGGGCTTGGAGCATGCTCACTCCACGGCCGCGGAGATCGTGACCGTGTCGATAGGGGTGGCCACCGCTTCGCCGACTCAGGGGCTGGAGCCCGGGACGCTTGTCGAGGCTGCCGACCAGTCGCTGTATGAGGCTAAAGAGGGCGGGCGAAATCGGGTCGGGCGTTAGAATCCGGTTTGACTTCTAACGAGAGTGCTTGTCGCTCTCTCGAAAGGTCCGAACTCGCACCTGAGAATCCAGTCCGCAGACATCGAGTCTTCGGTCCTTCAGCGGCGTCACCACTCCGATCTCCCTGACCGCCTCCAGACTTCCAATGTCCAGGTCGTGGATCACCGAGGTGGGACCGAAAGTGCCCGCGCGGGCGGCGTCGCCGGAATCGGGAAAACCGAAATCACACGGGGTGAAAACGGCCGATTCACCGTACGAGGTGCTGTCGCCCTTGTTGCAGAGCCCGACGAAGATCGAATTCTCTATGGCCCTGGCTTTAGCGCAGAATCGTAGTCGAAGGTATTCGTTTCGCTCCCTGGTGGCGATGCTGCAGAGCAGTAGCTGCAATCCCGCCAGGGTCAGCCGTCGAACGACTTCAGGAAAGACGGCATCGTAGCCGGCGAGCAACCCGATTCGCCCCAGGGAAGTGTCGAACAGCACGAGCTCGGCCGGCGACCTGGTCTTGCTGGGATGCTTGCCGGAGAGATGTAAGCGGGCCTGAGACCCCAGCTCGCCGGAGGGTCCGTGCAAGACCAAGCGTCCGAGTTCGCCGGGTTGAGAGGGGTACTTTTCGGCCGCCAAATAGAGTCCGTGAGAGCGACACTGCGACTCCAGAAAGTCCGAAAACTCGCGGCTTCGTTCGGGTGTGAATTCGGCTTCTTCCAGCGGATACCACTGGTCCGGTAAAAGCAGCAGTTGGACTCCCTGATGTTCCGCTTTCTCCAGGGTGGAGGCAACCGAATTCAAGAGTTGGTCGAAGCTCTTGATGGAAGCAAAGTCGGACTGGGCCAGACAGAGACGTATTTTGGAGTGGCGTCGCTTGAGCGGAGTGACGGAAATTCGATGCCGGTTGGGCCGAAACTGCGGATTCTCGTACTCTAAGAAGGTCGCGTAGTTGAGGCTTTGCTCATCGTCTAAGTATCCGTGGTGGACCCCTTTGACCTGATAGCCGGCTCGCAGATGGGCGTTCAGACTCGGATCGACAAGCTGACCGGCGATAACCTTGTCGACGTATTCCTCCGGGGTCATTTTGTCGGCCACGGACTCATATCCGGGTATCCGGCCTCCCGCCACCATTCGTTTCAAATTCAAGCGGCGAAGCAGTTTCTTGCGGGCTTTATAGAGAGCGCCAGCGACCCCTCGTCCACGATACTCGGGGTGTACGGCGATGTCGGCTCCGTAGAGCGTGTCGCCGCTGGGACTGTGGGTTGTAAACGCCCCTCCGCCGGTGATCTCGTCATAGGAGTACCAGGGCGAGTCGTCATCCAATGTGACAATCAGGCAGGTGGCGTACCCTACCAACATCTCATCGGCTTCGGCCAGAAGGATACCTTCAGGGAAGGCGCTTTGCTGAAGCGTGAGGAGTCGTTCGCTGCAGAGCTCCTCCTTGGACATTCCGCCGTAGGCCAGCGACTGGCACTTGTAGAGGCTCGGAATGTCCTCCGGTGTGGCCGTCCTGACCACGATCTTGATGCGACTTTTCTTTGCGCTCATTTCGCAAACCACCAATCCTGGGTCCCAGAAGAATAGATGAATATCATCACATTGGCGGAGACACCTCGGCCATTGGACGTATTGAGTTTGTCCCTGCGCGACCTATCATCTGCTTAGGGCCCGCAAAGGAATAACCTTTAGAGCCAGGTTCTGGACTAAAGGTTATTCCTTTGCAGGTCCTAACTACATCAAGTTGAGGTTAAATGCTACACCCAAATACCGAACTGAGATATTTAGGGCCGGAAATCGGAAGCGGGGTCATAGCCACGGCGCCGATTCCCAAAGGAACCATCACCTGGGTCCAGGACGAACTCGATCAAGTGATCGACGTCAAAGGAACCCCAAAATTTCAAGCCTATCCACCCGTTTTGGAAAGGTATAGCTTTCGAAACAAGGACGGCTTCTACGTCTTGTGCTGGGACTACGCTAGATTCGTCAACCATCACTGCGAAGCCAACTGTCTCAGTCCCGGAATGGACTTCGAGATAGCGATTCGAGATATCGAGGCGGGTGAGGAACTCACCAACGATTACGGCTCCCTGAACCTCGAGTTCACAATGGAGTGTATGTGTGGAAGCCCCCGATGTCGCAAACGCACGGAGCCTCAAGACTTTCCCCGCTTGGCCGGAGGGTGGGACCAACTACTCCGAGCCGCTTTCCCCGCCATCGAGAGTGTGGCTCAACCTCTTTGGAGCTATTTGGAAGATCCGAACTTTGTGAGGGATTGTCTCGAAGGTCGGGCTCCAATTCCGTCCATCGGCGAGCACATGGTCGAAGAACTCAGACAACCACGGGAGCAGTCCTACGCTCGGTAAGTAACAGCTTCAGCCCGCCCCGAGGTCTGAGAGTGATCCCGGCGCTTAGCTCCGGCTCTTCCGGGCTATCGAGGGCGAAGCGGAATTTCTGGCCGAGTATAGTCAGGATGAGGAGCGCCTCCATTCGAGCGAATCCTTCCCCGATGCAGACTCTGGCGCCGCCGCCGAAGGGGAAATAGGCTCCTTTCTCCGGGCGAAGATCGCACCACCGATCGGGATGAAAGCGGTCCGGGTCTTGGAAAAATCTGGGGTCTCTATGAAGGATCCACTGGGGGGCCAGAATGATGGTGCCCGCCTCGATTTGATAGCCGTCCCAGTCCAGCGGTAAAAGGTTTCGACGGCCGACCACCCAGGCTGGGGGGTAGAGGCGAAGTGTCTCTTCCAGGATTCGGCTGGTCAAGGGCAGTCTGCCGTAGTCCTCGACAGTGGGTGGACGCCCTGCCAGCACCTCGTCCAACTCATGCTGCCACAGATCCTGGATGTCGGGATGCTTGGCCAGGAGGTGGAGGCTGAAGGTCAGAGTGTTGGCTGTGGTTTCATGGCCGGCTAACAAGAGCGTCAGGACCTGATCGACCTTTTTTTGTCTCTCTTCGCCCTCCAACAGTTCGAGGATCGACCCCTCGGTGACCCCCTCGCAGCGCCGGACCAGATCGTCGGCGAGATGTATGAGATTGTCGACATCTCTGTTAAGCTTCTGGACTTGGGGGATCGGAAGGCGTCGCAATAGGCTGAAGAAGGGGAGAAGAGTGAGTCTGAAGTTGTTGAGGACCGGCTCCAACGAGTCGCTGACACTTTGCCCGTCGACCTCGATATTCTTGCCCACCAAAGTCTTGCAGACGATGCTCAGGGCCAGGTCCATCATCTCTTTATGAATGTCGTAGAGTCCTACTTTCCACCGGGTCACTCGGCCCATGGTCTCTTCGACCATCAACTCGCCGTACGATTGAATTCTGGCTTTCCTGAAAGCGGGCTGGAGCATACGGCGCGAGCGCAGATGGTTCTCGCCCTCCGCGGTCAGCAGGCCGTCTCCCAACAGGACCCTGGACCTCTGCAGCGCCAGCCCTTTCTCAAACTCGGTGGGGTGGCCGGTCAGCAGACGCTGGACCAGGTCAGGACATCCCAGGACCACCATGTTCTGGCGGAAAGCTCGCCATCCGTAGATGTCGGGAAATTCACGGTGGTGTCGGCTGAGAAACCTCAGCGGATCTCTCTGCATCTGCATAAAGAGATCGCCTGGATATCGATTCTTCAGTCCCGGTAGTGTTGTCATACCTCCATGCTACGATAATATTGTGAAGATTTATGGGAAGACCAGGACTTCCCGGCTCTCCCTTCAAGAAAGTTGATAGGGAGAGTAACATTGAAGCTGCCTGACGGCGCCAAACGGATAATACGGAAATCAGTGACCAACGCAGGTGGTCTGGTCGGAGCGACTCGCAAAGCGGTGGCCTCTCTCCCCGCCGGGATCCTCGAAAGCGCCACCGAAGTCTTCACTCCTTCCACCGACGAAGATACTCGAAGTAAGCGACTTCGATTGGTCAAGCTCGGAAGCAACCTTGCCCTGGCGACGGCCATGGGTGGTCTTGTTGCAGGTCCCGCGGGGGCGGTTGTGGGTCTTGCCGGCTCTTTCGTGCAAGCCACACTAGCTAATGTCACAGAATCGATCTCCGGCGACTCTCAACGGTTTCAAGGTGATGTCCGCTCCCGGGTTCAGGAGAGCTTGGAGTCACCGGATGGTGCGACACTTGGGGAGAAACTCAAAGCGGTAGTCCACGGGACGGTGGAGGGGGTCAAGTCCGAGTTCCATCACGGGAAGATCAGCGGAAGCGCCCGGGCAGCGGGTTTTATGGACGGACTGGACTACGACCCACGACTGCCGAACTTGAATCTGCCGGAAAACTCGCAGAAGAGCCTGGGTAAGAAGCTCCTGGTGAAAGGCTTGAAGGCGAGTATGGGGGCCATCGGTGCCATTCTTTCCTTGCCGGGTGGGCTCATCGTCGGCTCCTTGGAAGCGATCAAGGGTCCGGAGCAAGATTTCACTCCGAATATGAAACCGCTTTTGCGTTTGAGTTCGGGGCTGGGTAAAGCGCTTATCCCCGGCGTATTGGGCGGGATTTTCGCCGGGCCCGCAGGGGCTGCCGTCGCTACCGGAGCGGGTCTTCTCTTCGATATCGCCGTGGATGGTATCAACACCATCTCAGATGGTAGAGAAGGAGTGAATAGCTCCATGCACGAGGCGATACACGACTCCCTCAGCGAGAATCTCTCCGAGGAGGAGAAGAATTCAGGCTACGGCGTCTACTATCGAGCAGGCAAAGGAGCGGCGGTGGGCGCTCAAGTCAGCTTGGCGGAGGGTTGGAAGCGCGGATACTACGGAGGAGTCGAAGCGGTGAAGGCGCTGCTAGAGAGCCCGTTTCAAGCAGCTTCCGCTACCGAGCCCAAAAAATCGCCCTAGTGATGAAACCCGCTGGCGTCCTCGGCCGTGAGCGGAACGGACACCGGCCTCTTCTGGAAGTACTCGATAGCTTCTCGAAAGTGGTGAAGAAGCATGTCGGCGAGATCGCGGCTGACACCCTGCCGGACCAGAATACGCTGAACGACGATGTCCTCGCAGTTGGCTGGTAGGGAATAAGCCGGCACCTGCCAGCCTCTCACAGCCAGCCGGTCGGCCAGGTCGTAGAGCGTGTAACCGGGCTCGGCGCCCTCTTTGATCTTCCAACACAATGCGGGGATTCCATCGGCTGGATTGCCGTCGAACAGTATCTCGAAGGGAGCCATTTTCTCCAGTTCGCGACTCAGATAGAGAGCGGTCTCATAGCAAGCGCCGTGGACTTTTTTGTAGCCCTGGCGTCCCAGGCGTAGGAAATTGTAGTATTGACAAATCGTCTGGCCACCCGGGCGGGAAAAATTAAGGGCGATGTCTCGCATGTTGCCACCCAGATAGTTGACCCAGAAGACCATCTCTTCCGGGAGATCATGCTCTTCTCGCCAGACGACCCAGCCGACGCCCAACGGGGCGAGGCCGAACTTATGACCGGAAGCGTTGATAGACTTCACGCGGGGCAGTCGAAAATCCCATACCAACTCGGGTGCGCAGAAAGGAGCGAGAAAGCCGCCGCTCGCTCCGTCCACGTGCACGGGAATATCCAACCCTTTGGAGGATTGCAAGTCATCCAGGGCCCGACAGACTTCCTCTACCGGTTCATAGACGCCGGTGAAGGTCACTCCGAGAGTTGGCACGACCCCGATCGTGTTTTCGTCGCATCGTTTCAGGACTTCCTCGGGGTTCATAAGATAGCGGTCCCCGTCCATGGGGATTTCTCGGTGTTCAATATCCCAGTAGCGAGTGAACTTATGCCAACAGATCTGGACCGGACCGGTCACCAGGTTTGGCTTGTCGATGGGACGGCCGTTCTGTTTCTGCCTGGCCTCCCAGCGTCGCTTCATCGCCAATCCTCCCAGCATGGCGGCCTCGCTTGAGCCTACGGTCGAGCATCCGACCGTATTGGCACCGTCGGGGGAGTTCCAGAGATCGGCCACCATGTGCACACAACGAGCCTCGATCTCGGCTGTCTGAGGATACTCATCTTTGTCCACAAGGTTCTTGTCGATACAGAGGTTCATGATGCGATGAAGTTCGGGTTCTTCCCAGGTCTGGCAAAAGGTGGCCAGGTTTTGCCGGGCGTTGCCGTCCAACATCAACTCGTCCTTTACCACGGCGAAGACGTGACGGGGGTCGCTCTCTTCTTCCGGAAACTTGTATTTAGGCATGCTGGCGGAGAGGTCGACAGACGCGTAGACAGAGTCGGTGAGTTTATGGCGTACGGAATCTTTGTCATGTAGTGGCATAAGATAGTGCCCTTAGAGGGGCGCTTCACAATGACCTCCCCACGGCGTTTCCCTCCGATCCGAGGGATGTCGAGTCGGTTAGGCAAGTGGCTCTTGATGAGAGAAGGTTTTCGAAGTTGGTGGTAGGGGATGCCCCGGAGAAGCTTCGTCGACATTGGAACTGGAAGTATGCCGCGCTTCTTCTAGCCCTGCTGTCGATCTATTTCGTGGTCCCGTTCATGGGTGGCTCTTCTACCACACTTCCCGCCTTCCGCTTCACCATCTTGGGCGTCATGTTTCTGTGCGTGTTGGCGGTTGCCCAGCATCGCAGCGTGCTCGTGCTGGCCGTCGTTCTTGGGCTGGGCTCGGAACTGACGATGTTTATTCTGCCCGAACTCCGACCCATTGCCCAGATGGCTTTCTTCGTCCTCGCTTCGGGGGTTGTGCTCTTTGATGTCATGACCGGAGAGGATGCGACGACCGACAAGGTTTTAGGAGCGTTGTGCGGCTATCTTCTCTTGGGGATTCTATTCGCCCTCATTTTCGCGGAAATGGAGCAGAACAACTCCGGCTGTTTCCGAATGGAGGGCAGCTCGGAGTTTTCCGATTTTATCTATTTCAGCATCGTGACCCTCAGTACGCTCGGCTACGGAGATATCGTTCCCGTTTCCGCGCAGGCCAGGGCTCTGGTTTCTCTTGAAGTTCTGCTGGGTCAATTCTATCTCGCGGTTGTTGTGGCACGATTGGTTGCGTTGAGTATGGTCAGTCGGGAGACGACCTCGTAGCTTCCAAAACCTCTCCCAGCACCTTCCTCAGAGCTTCCAAACCCACGGGCTTACTCAGGTAGCCCTGGAATCCGGTCTCCAGATAAGACTCTCGGTCGCCCGGCAATGCGTGAGCCGTGACGGCCACGAACGGGGTTCGGAGACCCGGATAAGTATCTCTGATGAACGACATGGTCTCGACCCCGTCGATCACCGGCATCTGGATATCCATCAGCACGACCTGATGTCTATCGGGATGAAATTTCTCCAGCGCTTCACGACCGTCGCGGGCGAAGTCGACCTGAGTCAGGTCGAGAGATGAGAGTTGTCTGCCGATGACCTTCCTGTTGACTTCGTTGTCTTCCACGACCAGTATCGAGAGCCCGGGAGGGAAGCTTGGCGCCTTGAGAGGTGATGGCAACAACGACTGACCGAGCAGGGACTGAAGAAGAAGTCTGGGGTTGAGGGGGACGTTGATGACGATGGCGTCCTTCCTATCTGATAGGGCCTCTCCCGGCAACTGGAGCCTGACATCCGAGGCCTCGTCCAAGATCTCGAACCTCTTCAGCAGCAGCATCTCCACGGTGGCTGCCTGCTCGAAGGCCGGGGAGACGGACACCGGTTTAGCCTCGCTGAGCACGGGTTGAACTTCGGAGTACAGTTGCTCGACCCAACTTATCGATTCACCGACGGCGTCGAACGGGAAGGTCAGCTCAAAGCAGGCCCCGTGCCCAGGCGTACTCTCCACCGAGATCCTGGCATTCATAAGCTCAACCAGGCGCTTCACGATGGCAAGCCCCAGGCCGGCGCCTTCTCGCTTCCGAGTGGAAGAAGGGTCGGCCTGAGAAAACGGGAGCGATAACTCGTTGAAGTTCGCTGCCGGAAATCCGATGCCCGTGTCGGTGATCTTGATGCCGGCCAGGACTTTGCCGTCTTCGAAGTCGCAGGAGAGTTCGAGAGTTAGGCTCCCTCGATCGGTGAATTTGAGAGCGTTGGAAAGAAGGTTCAACACCACTTGCACAAATTTACCTTTGTCTCCCAAGACCTGATGAGGAGCGTTGGGATCGTAGTGACGAATCAGCTGCAGGCCTTTTTCACGGGCCGCGTCTTTGATCACCCCGATAGAATCGGAGAGGGCTTCGATGAGGTTGAATCGGGTCTTTTGGAGTCTCACTCGCTGGGCGTCGAGACGCGAGAAGTCCAGAACATCGGTCAAATGGGAGAGTAGAATTTTTCCGGCCGAGGACACGGAATCCAGCATTTCTCTCTGATCGGAGTTGAGCGGTGTGTTCTTCAGAAGCTCGACCTGACCGATGATGGCGTTCAACGGAGTGCGGATTTCGTGGCTCATGTTGGCAAGAAACAACGACTTCGACCGCGCGTTCTCTTCGGCCGCACGCAGGGCTTCGTTAATCGCTTCTTCCTGTCTCTTTTGGCGGGTAATGTCTCGACCCACGCCGTCCAGTACCACGATATTGCGATCGGTGGAGCTGTCGACAAACCAGCGATGTTCGATCCAGACGGGGTCTCCCGTGGCGGGCAGGAAGCGAACGAGGGTGACACCTTGCTTGCTGTTGTCCTCCACCATCATCCTCTGAAGCGTTCCGGCATCGCCGGGATGGATATGTCGAAACGCGATCCTGGCATCGGCGTACAACTCGTCTCGGGAGCAACCCATCCAGGACTCCACTACGGGAGAGATGTAGAGGATCCGAAACACGGGATTGAGCTGGATGCGATAGATTAAGTCCTGGCTTTGTTCGGCCAGGCGGAACATGCGTGAGTCGCTAACCTGCGTGATCTGCTGGTGCTCCAGCATCCTCAACAGAAATCGGTAGGCGAGAGCGGGCTCGGGATAGGCGTTGATGAGGTTTTCACTGAGACTGTCGAGCACCGGCTCAAGCTGCTCCGAGCGGGGCAACGAGGCTAGCAACCTGAGAGCCGCCCGATTGTCAAAGCCCATCCGCACTTCGAGTTGACGCTTCCGATGCAGCGCCGCTACCAGAAGGGTCATCTCGGGTGCCGTAAAGAGAATGAGCTGCTCGTCCGCAGGAAGTCCGAGGTCTTCCTGCGGGAGATGGTGGTGGTCGAGTAGCTCTCTGAGCTTCGCGAGCTTCTCGCTCTTGAATTTACCAGAGTGGCAAGTGAGCAGGATGGCGGAGCAATTTCGCTCCTCCACCAGCCAGGAGAGTCCGTCGAAGATCAGGTCGAGGTCTTGAGTCGTGGTGCGAAAGCTAGGACACTCCGACATCTGTTGCGAGTGGTAACAGGAAGCCATATTTATAGCCTACCCCCCACTCGCATCGGTCGCTAGTGGCCAACCATGACGCGACGCGGCGTTCCGGACAGAGCCTCCGGGTTGAGTGCTTCAAGCTCAGGCAGGACGAACTTGCCGTCTTTCCTGATCAGAACATCGTCAAAATAGATCTCTCCACCCGGCTCTTGGAGTAGGACCAGGTCCCAATGCACGGAGGAACGGTTGCCGTTGTCGGCCTCTTCGTACGCCTGGCCGAGCGCTAGATGCAAGCTGCCTCGGATTTTTTCGTCGAAGAGGATGTCCCGCATCGGCTTGGCGATGAAGGGATGGAATCCGAGAGCAAACTCGCCGATGTATCTGGCGCCTTCGTCGGAGTCCAGAATCGCTCCCAACGCTTCGTTGTCCGAACATTCAAAATCGACCACTTTGCCGTCTTTGAAGACGAGTTTAATGTCGTCGAACGGTGTGCCTCGATAGATGGTCGATGAATTGAATTGAATCTGACCGTTCACGGAGTCGCGTACGGGGGCGGTGAAGCACTCCCCGTCGGGAATATTCATTTCCCCGGTACAGGGAATGGAATCGATCCCTTTGATACTGAACTGAAGGTCTGTGTCTTTCGCTGTGATCCGAACTCTGTCGGTCTTGTTCATCAGCTCTTTCAGCGGCTTGACCGCCTCCGACATGGCGGCATAGTCCGCGCTACAGACTTTGAAATAGAAGTCTTCGAACGCTTCGGTGGAAACGCCGGCTTGCTGGGCCATGGAAGGGGTCGGCCATCTGAGGACGCACCAACGCGTGCGCTTGACCCGCTGCTCAACGTGAACCGGCTTAAAGAGAATGTCGGCGTGCATCTTCATTCGCTCCGGAGGGATGTCGGAAAGCTCGGTGATATTGTGGCTTCCTCGCAGTCCGAGATAAGCGTCCATTTGCTTCATTCGGTGGAGTTCGATATCGGCTTGGAGACGGAGTCGCTCGGCCAACTGCTCTTCGGTACCGCTCTTGAGGAGGATGCGATTCAGTCGCTCATCCTTGCGATCGACCACGGGGAGGGCCCCAGCTTCGAGTATCTCGTCGGTGAGAACGCTGAGGAAGGCGTCGGGGATCTCGGTGGCCTCGATGAGAATCTTGTCCCCCTTCTTGAGGGCGCAGGAATGAGTCACGAGGAGATGGGCAAGTTGTTTAAATCTAGGATCTGGCATAAGAACGTTTTCCCAAAAAGAAGTCGGCGCTCCTTCAGGAGCGCCGGATAAGGGGGCGTTTGGTTGGTCAAATGTATCGTTAGAGGTTCAACACCAGGGCCGGACCTGACTTTTGCTGTAGGTCGCCGTAGACTTCTTCCAGTGAGCTTTCGAGCCCGTAAACCAGCTGGTTGGTCTCTGCCTTCAGAGCTTCGGCCTCAGCTGCGCTCAGGTTCGATTCGAGGGCCTCGGCATTACTTCTGATGTGCGCTCGGGTCTCTTCCATAGACCGGACCTGCTCCGGTGCGAACGGCTTCAGGTTGCCAAATTCCTTGGACCAGAGCGCTTCTTTCTCGCTCAGCCACTGGGCGTACTCGTCGGCCGGCACGTCTTGAACGGAGATGTTCGGCTCGGCTACACACACTCCGACCAGGAGGAGTGCTGCTAATAGGGAGTGTGTTAGGTATCGCATAATTCCACTATGCCTCGCTCGGTGGGGAGACAAAGGAGTAAGAAGTGCCCGCTTGACCCATACGAGAGTATAGTAGTCGGGCTACTCCGTAGCTCCGCCTTTCCCCATATACGGTCGAGTAGTTGCTCGTCCGCCTATCGGTTGTTCGGCTTCTTTTCCACAAGCGGCAGACTGGTCACTGGTGGGAAGAAAGAGACAAAAATGAGGAAACGAGCATGAACTTGCTGAGTGACATCGTCCAGACCAGAGCGGATCGTATCGATGCCTTGCAGCGCGGCTTCACCTCCGCCGCAGAGGAGCGGGAGGTTGCGAATCTCATCCTCCAGACTCGGGATGAAGCGTTAACCGAGCTTAAGTTGAGGTTGGACCACGGACCTGGTCATCACGATTTGTTGGAACTGCTCTATCACGACATCGACGACGTAGGAGTGCGCGAGGAGATCATCGAGCACATACGCATTCACTCTCCGGCCATTCCGTCTGAGCGTCGGCGAGTGAGGATGATTTCCGATATCGACGATACGCTCTACGCCAGTCTCAATGACCCGACCTACGTCCGCGGGACGCTCTACCCCGGTATAACGACGTTTCACGAAGAGGTGGGGAAACTGGCGTTCAGCCGGCGCTCCGACATTGTCGATCTGATTCTTCTGACGGCCAGACCGAGAGACGTGCTGGGCCTGATTGAAAGCTATACAAAGCGCAATCTCAGTCAGCGGGGTCTATCGAGTACAGTCGTCCTCTCCGGGAGTCTGGCGGCTCTTCGCTCTCACCACGCCATGGCAGTTAGGAAGTTGCAGAACTTTGAGCTTTACCAGGCTCTCTATCCTGAATTTGATTTTATTTTTGTGGGCGATAGCGGCCAGGGCGACGCCTCGCTCGGGAAGATGCTTCTAGAGAAGTTCCCGGACCGGGTGCGCGAGGTGTTGATTCACAATCTCGATGGCGGAAATATGACCAACAAAGGTATTTTCGCCTTTCAAACTTACTTGGGTGCGATCCTCATCTTGAAAGAGCAAGGACTCGCCGACAAGCAAGCCTGCCTCCGGGTCGCTGAAGCCGTGAAACGAGATCTGGCCAAGGCCAACTTCCGAAACCCCAGGCAGAAAGAGCGAGCGCTTGCCGCCTACTTGCTCGATGCTGAAAACTTGGTGAAGCCTCTGGAGGTGGTGGCGTGAGGTTCATCGTCGCGGCCCTGGTCGCCATCTTCTCGTTCTTCTCCTACTGCACGAGTACTTCCGACAACCCGGTCACAGGCGAGAGGCAACGAGTCTCTATTTCCCAGGAGCAAGAAGTCATGATCGGCAAGAGAGCCGCACCGCAACTGACCGAGCAGCACGGGGGGCTCTCTCCAGATCGCAAGGCGCAAGATCTGGTTGACCGGATCGGTGGCGAGCTAGTGGGGGCGATCGAGGCGGAGCTTAGCTACCGGTTCGATTTCCACGTCTTGGCGGAAAGCCGAATTGTCAACGCCTTCGCTCTTCCGGGCGGGCAGGTGTTCATCACCCAAGGACTGCTGGAGAAGCTCGACTCGGAAGACCAGGTCGCGGGTGTGCTGGCGCATGAGGTGTCACACGTGGTCGCCCGCCACTCGGCCGAGCATATTGCCAAGCAGCAGCTTGCCCAGGGCCTCACCGGTGCAACGGTCATCGCGACCTACGATCCAAACGACCCCCGCACCGCCAATACGGCACAGATGACGATGCTTCTCACGGAGTTGGTGAATATGAAATTCGGCAGGGAGGATGAACTGGAAGCAGACGATCTGGGGGTGGGACTCATGATGGCTGCCGGATACGAGCCGGAGTCGTTAATCGAGGTTATGGACATCCTGGAGGCTTCCTCGGAACGGGGATTTCGACCGGAGTTCCTCAGCTCTCACCCTAGTCCGAACAATCGGAGGCAGCGCATTCGGGAAGCGATCGAGAAGCAGAAGAGGCTCTAGTCGATTCCGTCGACCTTAGGGCCGGCCACCCGCTCATAGGTGCCGTCGCTGGTTTTCTTGAGCTTCGTCAGTCCGGACGCCGCGATGTCGGAGTTGGAGGCGGGAGTGCTGTGCCGGCTGGTCAGGCTGATAAGTCTTTGAAGCTCACCCTTGCCTAACGGCTTGTCCCCACGGTGGGGGCAATACTTCCCGCAAACGGCCGGTTCGATCTTCCCGCGGACAAAGATTTCGAGTCTCTCATCGCACTCTAAACAGCGATATTCGTAGATAGGCACTTCCCAAGTTTCCAGAAAGCGCGCTCAATCTCCCTTTTTCCCCTGACCGTTGTCGGCCATCCAAAGGGTCCGTTGAGGAAAGGGTATCTCCACCCCTTCGGCTTCGAACCGGCGAAGGACGCGGCGATTGAGTTCACGGCCGACCGCCCACTGCTCCAGGGCGGCCGTTCGCACGAGTGCTCTGAGGACGACCGCGCTGTCACCCAATTCGTGCACGCCGGTGAAGACCGGCTCCTCCCTGAGGGTACCCGGTTGTTCTTGAGCGTATTTTTTGATTTCATCGCAGATAAGCTCGATACAACGGTCGGTATCGCTTCCGTAGGCGACGCCGACCCGAAAGTCGGTGTTGGCGAATTCCCTGGAGTGGTTCTTGATAATATTGAGCTTGCTGTTGGCTACGTAAGACAGTCCGCCGTCGGTTTCGCGTATTCGCGTCATTCTCAGTGTGAACGCCTCCACGGTGCCGGTCGCGACCGGCGTTTCAATAAAGTCGCCTATGTTGAATTGGTCGTCAACCAGAATATTGATGCCGAAAAAGTAGTCGATGAGGATATCTTTGCCGACGACACCGATCGCCACACCGGCAAATCCCGCTCCGGCAAAGAGGCTGGTGAGATTGACGCCGAGGGAGCCCATCATCCAGAAAAAACCCAAAAGTACGGTCACCGTGCCCACCAGAAAGCGGCCGCCGGCGATCATCGTCTCCACTCGCTGCTCCAGGTGTTTGCCGCCTGTTCTGTGTTCGGCGATGTAGGCTTTGGCGTAGCTTTCCAGGGCCCGACATCCGAGCCGATAGCCGATTCCACAGAGCGAAAAGATGATCAGAAAGAGAAAGACCGGTGTCAGACCTCCCTGAATGATGGGGGCAGCGAACGGCTTGAGGACGGGATGGGTGTATGTCGCCGCGGAGAGAAAGGAGAGCCACACGAAGGCCTTCAAAGTCCACCCGGGAGAGTGTAAAAAGCGCCGAGCGAAGGAGTCGGCGACGGCGTGGAAGATGAGCGCTACGCAAAAAATCATCACAACCACGTAAGGATAGATGGCGAGATTTCCCTCAGAGCGAGCATAGGCTTCTTGGGCGAGGTCGACTTCCAAAAGACGCTTCCAGCGCTGGGCGATCATCAGCTCCAGCTTTTTCTGCCTCTCTTCGCTTAGCCGCTTGTAATATTCCGGCGCGTCGACGGGAAGCACCGTGGCAAAGGGCACTTCTCCGATCTTGACCACCGTCATCCCCGAACTCTGGTCCACACTCACGACAGGAGCGATCCCCGTCAGGTTGTGAACGATGTCGTGATACTGCCGGTCCAGGATGTCTTCTCGCTCTTTGCCGGTCATCTTATCGGTGCTACCGAGTTGGAAAAGGAACGGTTCGTCCAGGGGGTTGAAGCCCTCGTCTCTAGGACCGACGGGGGGAAGAGGGAGGCTGGGGTCGGTGACCATCTCCTCAGCGTCCGGGATTTCAAGGCTTATGCGTGTCTCCGGCATGAGCGCGGAGGAGATAAAAACTCCGAAGATTCCGAATATCACCAGAAAGATGTTTCTCTTTGTCTTGGTTTGAATCTTGAGCTCTCTCATAACAGCAGCCTGGCCTCCACCGCTTCCCACTTTTGAAAAGCGGGAGTTTAGCAACCTATGAGATTCTTGGAGATAATCCTACTTGAGCGCGGGGATAAGCAAAGGCAGCGTGCCGGGATGGCACTCGACCCGCATGGGAGTCCGCCCCAGAAGTTCTCCGTCGGCTTGAACGGGACAGGCGGGCACACAGTCTATTCCAAACGGCCGGCCCGTACTGTGGCGAAACACATTCCTAACCCGCTCGAACCGCCCGCGAAAGTTTTCCGGCATAGCCCGCAGCGCCTGGGGAAGAGTAAGGTCCATGCTCACTGCGTTCAGGAGTCCGTCGAAGGGACAGGCGTCGGGAGCACTCACCATACCACCACCGTAGTGGCGAACGTTGGCGGCGTTGAAGTTGAAAAAGACTTCAGATTGATGGGGCGACTCCTGGCTCTCCAGTCGCACTCTGCGGTTTTTCCAAAAGGCAAGCGAGAGAAACAGGGCTAGTAGGTAGGACAACTGCCCGGGCACCCGGCGGGCCAGGACGGCTCGACGTTCGGTGACGACCGCCGAAAATCCGGTGGTGGCTCCCACGCAGAAGTACCGGGACTCCTGACCTCTCTCTGTCTCGTAGAAAACTCTGCCCAGGTCGGCCTGCTTCTCCAGGACCAGGGGGTTGGCCAGGAATGTGTTGATGTCGGTCAGGCGTGAATCGATGCTAAACAGAAAGTCGTTTCCGGTTCCGAGAGGCAACGGGCAGAAGCGAGGACCCGGAGTGAAGTCGATATCGGCCCAGCCGTTGAGAGCCTCGTGAAGAGTACCGTCACCACCGGCAGCGAAAAAGATACCGTTGAAACCGTTCAGGAAAGTTCGGGCGTAGTCTCTGGTCTGTCCTGGATAGCTACTCTCTTCAATCCGGAGGTCGAAGCTGCTGCTCAAGTGTTCCAGGAGTGGGCGGCAGAGTTTGTGCCGACTCGCTCTCGGATGGATGACAAGGAGACCCTTTCTACGATCCATTAGGCGAGCGAGTTGAGCACCTGCTGGAGTTCCGTCGACGAGTGTTCCCACTCTCGCTCGATCTCTCCCAAAATCCGAAACAGAGCTTCCGACGACTCTTCTCGCTGGGCAGCGCTTTCAAGCTGGTCGGCGAGTTCCAACATGGAAGTGGCACCGACAATTCCGCAGGACCCTTTCAAAGAATGGGCTTCGCGGTGAACACTACGAAAGTCGTTGACATCGAGGGCTTCTCGGCAAGACTCCATCCGGCCTGGCAGGCGGTCGGCAAACCGTTCGAGAGCCTTCTTCAAGAATGCGTTGCCGCCCAACAGGACCAGCTTGGAGTGGACGGTACCGTCGAAGTGCACCAGGCCGTTGCCGTTGTCAGGGAAGTCGTCGCCCTGAAGGTCGTCGGATTCTCCTACAAACCACTCTTTCGCCGTGGCGATGAGCTCGTTGAGACTGAACGAGGACAGTAGTTTGACGTGATTGTTGGGAAGAAAGAGAGCTTCTTTCTCCTCGTCGACGCTGAGATTGCTGGCCGACACCAACAACACTCGGGCGTTTCCGTGGAGTTCGCACCAGATACGGGCAAGCTCCATTCCGTTCATGCCCGGCATGTGGAAGTCGGAGACTAAATTTGGACAGGAGCCGTACTTTTGAGCCTGCGATACCACTTCGTCGGGCGACGAAAACTCCCAAACGGTGGCAGCAAAACGACCCAGCAGCCGCTTCTGAACCAGAAGTTGCGCCGGGTCGTCGTTCACCAACCAGATCTCTAGATCACTCGGTGATTGGCTCGATTTTCTTGCGTTTTCGACGTTTTCTGAGCTTGGTCCCACAGAGCTTCAGTTCGATGGATTCCTCGGACCTTTCCTCCTTGAGAGCATCCTGCGGAAGATCTCGCTGTCGATTGATGTGGAGAATCGGAATCTCCACTTTCAGTGTCATTTTGCCGTCTTTGTCCACGATTTTGTAGATACTGTGGTCTTTGTCGGCCCGGAGGTATCTGGCGGTGCACTCTTCAATGTCTTTCTGTAGACAGTTCATGAGCTGCGGAGCCACCGTTTTACGGTCGCCGACCAGAGCCGTCTTGAGGCGCTCGCGCGCCGCGTTACGAGAATCTTCTTTCGGCCCAAACAATCGGTGAAAGATGGGTACCTTCATGAGCAGGGAATTCATTGCTTACCTCCTTATCCTACTTGGGCGCCGAGGTCGGCCGTGAGGACTCGACGCAGTTTGCTCCAGATGGATGTCTGGGGGTCGACGATCGGTACGGCTGGATCCAGGATCCGAGCCACCACGTTGCGATAGGCCATTCCTGCCTTGGAACGAGGGTCGAGAATGGCGGGCTCCCCTTTGTTGGATGAGTGAACAATGCGCTCGTCTTCGGGTACTTGACCCAGCAACTCGATGTTCAGGATGTCCTGAACGTCGGTCACCGAGAGCATCTGGCCACGCTTGATCAGGCCGGGTTTCACCCGGTTGAGGATAAGTCGAATGGTGTTGATTTCGGCCGCTTCCAGCAGTCCTACGATGCGGTCGGCGTCGCGCACAGCCGATACTTCGGGGTTGGTGACGACGATAGCTTCGTCCGCTCCGGCGATGGCGTTCTTGAATCCCATTTCGATGCCGGCGGGGCAGTCCAGGATGATGAAGTCAAAGGCGTCTTTGAGCTCGTTGCAGAGCTTTTTCATCTGCTCCGGTTTCACCGCGTCCTTCTCTCGACTTTGAGCTGAGGCCAGGATAGAGAGGTTGTCGAACCGTTTGTCTTTGATCAAGGCCTGACGGAAGCTTCGGCACTTGCCTTCCACCACGTCCACCAGATCGAAGACGATCCTGTTCTCCAGCCCCAGGACGAGGTCCAGGTTTCGGAGACCGATGTCGGTGTCGATGAGCACTACCGAGTGCCCTTGAGAGGCCAAGCCGGCCCCGATGTTCGCGGTGGCGGTGGTTTTCCCAACGCCTCCTTTTCCAGATGTGACGACTATAACTTTGCCCACATTATTGCCCTTTCTCATTGAAGTTATCGCAGCGCTTCCACTACAACGGAGTCACCGTTGAGTCGGGCGCGAAGCGTACCTGTTTGTGTGGATTTTTTGAAAAATGAATTCTTCTTATTGATGGTCAGAAAGTGATCGGCGATGCGAAGCTGAGTGGCTTGCATGGAGGAGGTGATCACGGTCGAGTTCTTGTCACCCTCGGCGCCCGCGTGGACCGTGCCACGGAGCTGACCCATGACGATGATATCGCCGTCGGCTTCGATTTGGGCGCCCGGATTGAGGTCGCCCAGCAAGACGACGTTGCCCGCGAAGACGACTTTCTGGCCTGACCGGAGGGTCTTGCGGAGGTAGAGCGTGGGCTCTTCATCTTCGATTCGGGGAGCTTCTTGAGAAGACTCTTCTTGCACTTCCTCGATCGAGTGATCGTTCGGCACTTCGAAAGAGTCTTCAATTTTTAGTGGTTCGATGGGGGGAGCCTGGGGGAGTGGAGCGCTCGCCGCCTGAGCGGTAGGCGCTTCGACCCTCTCGGGAGGAGCGATGACGGTGTTCGGTACTTCGGCGACTTTGATTTCGTCCACCCCGTCCTTTTCGCGACGCATCCGCCGGCCCTGGTGTTTGGCCAGGCCCAGACGTCCGATGATAGCTCGGTAGCCGCGCTCTTCGGCGATGGTCCGGGTGTTGAGGGAGGTAGATAAAATACCGTTGCAAGTGAGACCCTGATCGTGGAGTGCGGAGATCACCTGATCAAACTGATTCTCAGTGAGTTCGCGCCATCCAAAATCAAAAGTCAAACTTGCATCGGTAAGAAAACCTTCCCCTCCGGAAGAAAGACTTTTCAATTCGGATACAAGGAGAGACCAGTCCGCATCCTCGCGGATCGACGCGAGTAAACCGTGTCTGGTGCCCTTTAAAACCAGGCTCTCGTAGCTTCCTGTCATAGTCTGAAAGACTCTCCTCATATAATTTGTTGGAATAAAATTCTTAGGTGCTTGAAAAAGATCCTGCAGATTTCCAAAATAGTTTGTATTTTTTTCAATTTTTACGAAACGTGGGGGAGGAAAGTGGGTTGGGTTGGTGGTTTCGGCGAGGATTTCTGGGCTGAGTTCCGCGTGGTGTTGGTCTCAGGGGGCGGGTGTTCCGCGGGGAGTCGGATTATAGTTCCGCGTGGTGTTGGTTTCGGGGGGAGTGTTCCG
>Ga0208701_100117_pt1 | contig 38650 bp, 33 predicted proteins | sample DeeseametaMP1482_FD_184188 | JGI IMG/M metagenome (GOLD analysis project Ga0208701, IMG submission 184188) | Marine microbial communities from the Deep Pacific Ocean - MP1482 (SPAdes) | ecosystem: Environmental > Aquatic > Marine > Oceanic | place: South of Fiji, South Pacific Ocean | collected... | reverse complement strand
CGGGGGTCTGGTTCAAGCAATCTGTCCCCATCGAGCCGCTCAATTGGTCTCTCTGAGCCGAGAATTCATGACAGGGCTGACGGAAGGTTTAGCAGGGCGGGAGCTTGTGGACCGGATGGCCCAGATCGCTTCCGAGTGTCTGCCTGAGTCGACTAGAGACGACCGTGCGCCTTCGGCCTCCAAAGCTCGTGCAACCCTGGCCGCGAAGGCCCGGGAGATCCTGGTGGAGTGCCGCGAATCAACTCTGAGTGAAGTTTGTGACGCGGTGGGACTTTCGGGACGTGCCTTGCGACGCGTCTTCTCCGAAGTGTACGGCATCAGTCCAGTCCAGTATCGTTTGGCCGTCCAACTCGGGAAGGTCCGGCAAGATCTTAAGCTGAGTCCGGCTAGGAAGGGAGTGGTGGCTACCGTTGCCGCACGACACGGATTTTGGCACATGGGTCGGTTCGGCTCTCAGTACCGTCGACAGTATCACGAATCGCCTTCAGAGACCTTAAGATCAAGGGTGCGATGACCGAAAACGGATAGGTTCCTCAAACTTACAGTAACAATGCCCCCGGGAGAAAGAGAGAATCGAGGATTCCATGAGAACAATTTCAGTGTTAGGGATGTTGTTGGCACTGCTTTGTACGGCCTCTGCTCAGGAGTCGCTGGACCGCAGCGTACTTCCGATCAAGGCTCCCAAGCGACCCAAATACACCCAACTAGACGTGCGAGAGGTGAAACCACCTCCACGCTTCGACGTGACCGCTCCGAAAGGCGCCCCGAACTTTATTGTGGTGCTGATCGACGACATGGGGTTCGGCGCCTCAGACGCTTTCGGCGGCCCCATTCCCATGCCCACGCTGGACAAGCTGGCGGAGAACGGTTTGAAATACAACCGTTTCCACACCACGGCGCTGTGTGCTCCCACCCGGATGGCTCTGCTCACCGGGTACAACCACCACTCCAACAACATGGGTGTGATCACCGAAACCGCGACCACTTTCCCAGGCTACACCGGTGTACGCCCCCAAAGTATCACGCCCGTGTCCGAAGTCTTGAGGCAGAACGGATACAACACCGGTCAGTTCGGCAAGTGTCACGAGGTGCCGCCGTGGGAGATTTCCAATAACGGCCCTCAGGATCGCTGGCCCGCGCACTCGGGATTCGAAAAGTTCTACGGCTTTCTGGGTGGAGAGACCAACCAGTGGGCACCCCTCATTTACGACGGAGTGACTATCGTCGAGACCCCCGACGATCCGGATTATCACTTCACCACGGACATGACCAACCAGGCCATCTCCTGGATGAAGTTTCAAAAGGCCTTGAGCCCCGACAAGCCGTTCTTTATGTACTACGCACCTGGAGCCACCCACGCTCCCCACCACGCTCCTAAAGAGTGGATCGCCAAGTTCAAGGGCAAGTTCGACCAGGGTTGGGACAAAGTCCGCGAAGAAACCTTCGCCCGGCAGAAAGCCCTTGGCATCGTGCCCAAGGACGCCAAGCTCGCACCGAGGCCGAAAGATATCGTGGCCTGGGACACCCTGTCGGATGACAAGAAGAAGCTCTTCGCCAGACAGATGGAAGTTTATGCGGGGTTCGCGGCCCACACCGACAACGAAGTGGGCCGGCTGGTCGACGCGGTGGATGATCTGGGCATTCTCGACAACACCGTGATTGTCTATATCGCCGGCGACAACGGCTCCAGCGCGGAAGGCCAGATGAACGGCATGTACAGCGAAATGACCTACTTCAACCAGGTCCCCGAGACGGTGGAAGAGATGCTCAAGCACTACGACGAGTGGGGCGGTCCGAGCACCTATCCTCACTTCTCCGCGGGCTGGGCGGTAGCCATGGACACCCCTTTTACCTGGACCAAACAGGTCGCTTCCGATTTCGGTGGCACTCGAAACGGCATGGTTATTCATTGGCCCGCCGGAATTAAGAGCAAAGGAGAGACGCGAGACGTCTTCTCTCACGTGATCGACATCGCTCCCACCATCTACGAACTGACGGGTATCCCTTCTCCGAAGATGGTCAACGGCATCGAGCAGGACCCCATCGAGGGCACCAGTTTGGCGTATTCCTTCAACGACGGCCAGGCAGCCGAGAAGCATGATGTGCAGTACTTCGAGATGTTCGGAAACCGGGCCATCTACGAAGACGGCTGGCTGGCTCGTACCATCCATCGCGCGCCGTGGGAGTACCAACCGAGACAGTCTCTCGAGGAAGACACCTGGGAGCTGTACGATACCAAGAGCGACTTCAGCTTGACCAACGACCTGGCCGCCGAGAACCCGGAGAAGCTCAAGGCTATGCAAGAGCTTTTCATGGCCCAGGCCGAGGAGTACCACGTCTTGCCGTTGGACGACCGCTTGATGGTCCGTACCGATGCCAAGGCCGTGGGCAGACCGACTGTATTGGGCGACCGTACGGAGTTGACGCTTGCCGAAGGTATGAGAGGGATGGGGACCGACGTTTTTATCGACCTCAGAAGTACCAGCTACACCATGACGGCCGACGTGGAAGTGGATGCTAACGGAAACGGTGTGATCGTCTGTCAGGGAGGTCGATTCGGCGGACTATCCTTCTATCTCAAAGACGGTAAGCCGGCTTTCACCTACAACTATCTTGGCCTGGGAAGTACCGATATCGTGGCCATTCAGGCTCTTCCCGCCGGACGTCACACCGTCGTATACGACTTCAAGTACGATGGTGGGGGAGAAGGCAAAGGCGGTGTCGGAACGCTGTCGGCCAACGGCAAGAAGATCGGTGAGGGCCGCATCGAGAAAACCCAGCCCGGTATCTTTTCGGTTGATGACATGGCTGATGTCGGGGTCGACGACGGAACTCCCGTGGGAGACTACAGTTCTCCATTCGAGTTCAGCGGCAAAGTACACAAGGTGACGATTCAGGTCAAGAAATGAATCCAATCGGTTTTGCCGAAACGGGGCTCCATTCGGAGCCCCTTTTTCGTGGTGAGAGATAAGAAAAAGCCATGACTCAAGAAACAGACATAGCTACTCCGGGAGTCGGTCGCGGACCGCTGGCGGTGGGCTGCCTCACATTACTCTTTTCGGTGGTGGTGGTGGGCGGTTTCCTGGGTCGTTTCATGGCCAAGGGTGAGCTTCGCGGTCCATCCGTTGCTGCTCGCTTGGCCCAAACGGCGGACGAACCGCCGGTGCCTCTCCCGCCCGATCTCAGGCGGAGTCTCCGAGTGGACCTGGCGGCTGAAACCGAACGATTGAAAGAGATTGAGGCGGAGTGGGACAAGATCGACAACGACCTGGCCTCACCTGAAGAAACTCCGAGCGACGACTGGCTCAAGCGGCAGTCTGAGCTGCGCTCCTTGCTGAGGACGCGCGCGGAAAGCAAACCTGAACTGCTCGACGGATATCTCGAGATTAGAGAGCGTTGGAGCAACCAGGTGCGGGAGGTGTTGAAGCAGCTTCGTCAGGGACCCTCGGAAACGGACCGAGAGAGCCTGCCTCCGTTCAATTTCGCAGCCTACTATCGGGTGAGAGATAGTGAGGAGGGCCTGCAGTACCGGCAGAGCTATCTGGACCTCGAGTCCCGGGCCTTCGATTATCTCAGTCAACGAGCAGCGGGCCAGGAGGCTCGGCTGGAGCGCCGCTCCATGCAGATACGGGACCTGAACCTCCTCCGGTCCTCCTATCTGGATCAGCTCTTTTCTCTGGGGTACGTGCCGGCTCTTGAGTCGAATTCCCATTTCTCCGAAGACATTGCCTTGGAGGTCCGGACTATCCCCACGCGGTTGGCCGTAATCTTCAGGCTGAGAGAGTTGCGCTACCGTCGGTATCTCAGTGCGGGGATGGACGGCTACCGTACCCTTTTCTCCGAACTTCTGTTCTTGTTTTTCGCGTTGGGTCTGCCGTTCGGAGCGATTTTTCTGCAAAGGTGGTGGCTGCGAGAGAGACGCAGACTGACCTCCATCCGAGTCCGAGGCTATCAACCTCAAGGTGAGTTGGCCTGGCTCGCCATATCCCTCCTACTCTTCCTTGAGTTTGTGCTCTTGAGAGATTCACTCTTACACGATCTCGGCCTGCTCTTCTTGCTAGCCTCCATCTACTCTCTTTATCGCTCCTGCCTTGCCGTGGCTCAGGGAATGACGCCTCTGGTGGTGAGAGCGCTGAGAGGGGATGAGCCTGAGCGCACAGCCGTCAGATGGAAACGTTCGGCCAGGTATGTGGCCCGATTCTTGTTTACTGGAGTGATGCTCCTGGTCCTGGCGGAAGGTCTGACGACCAGGGGTCTGCTCTATCACGGAATAGCCAGACTCTTCTTTGTTTTTGGTGTCGTGAGCTACGTGGTGCTGGCTTTTGCCTGGCGTCGAGAGCAATCGGGGGCCTGGCCCTCGCTCCTGGGCCCGACTCTGGGTGGAAGAGTTTCTCAATTGACCGCCAACGCGTTGCCGGCTCTGGTGCTTTGCCCACTCCTGCTGCCACTCCAGCTCTTTCTTGGGGGACTGCGCTTGTTGGCCCAGGCTAGTCTTAGATACGAATGGAGCAAACCGTTGATGGCCGGGTTTCTGCGCCGCTGGCTCCAGGCGACCGCGCTCTTTGAAGATAGGGAGCAGGCACCGGTCCCGTCCGAGTATCGGGAGGCCTTCCTTGGCTCAAAACCGGATAGTGGGAAGCTGTTTCCAGCAGGGCATCCTCTCTTTCTGGAATTGATGGAGCGCAGCCGCACCTTTGCCGAGGGCGGAGAGGTCGAGCCGATCGTCGTGGTGGGCGACGCGGGGGCCGGGAAGTCTGTCTTGCTGGAAAGGTTGAGAACGGCGGCTGTCGACCTGGACGTGGAAGTCCGGTACTGGAAGCTTCAAAGGCGTACGGTGGACACGGATCTCTGCGTTTCGGAGTTGAAAGCGCTGTTTGGGTTGGACGATGAGGTGGGCCTTCAGGAAGCTCTATCCCATGGTCCGCCGACGATTCTTCTTCTGGAGGAGTTGGAGAGTCTCTTCCTGGCCCGGGTTGGAGGCTTCCAGGCTATCAACTATCTACTGGAGCTGTTTCGGGCACTGCAAGGGCAGGTTATGCTGGTGGCCTCTTGCCGGAGGGTGCCGTTCGAGTACCTGACCAAGGCTCTCGGCCCTCAGATCGGACTGCCCCATCCGTACTACATCCCCCGGTTTTCCGACGAACAACTTCGAACCTTGATACTGGCTCGCCATCAGGCTACCGGCGTCCCGTTTCGTTTCGACAGAGAGATCTACGGCGTGTCCTCCGAGGCGGAATCTACCGAGGGGCTGGACCGACAGTTTTTTCAGATCCTTTGGGAGCAGTCCCAGGGTAATCCGGCGGCGGCTTCCGCGCTTTGGCTGGAGAGCTTGAACGCCGATCTGGAGCAACCCGGGGGGGTTCTCGTGGGAGTGCCGCCGCTGCTCAGTTCGCGTCTTTTCGTGGAGAGCCAGGACGACGAGCTTTTTCTGCTGGCTTCGTTGGCTCGCCACGGGGCCCTGGACGGTTCGGAGATAACGATGGTGGCCGGGATGGGACGCAAGCGGGTGGATTCCATTTTGCCTCGCTGGTTGCGCGCGGGAGTCGTAGAAGAGCGCGAAGGCCTCTATCAAATCCATATTGAGTATGAGTTCTTGTTGACTCGCTATCTGAAGGGACGAAACTTTCTCAATGCAAGGTGACGAAAAAAATCTGGGGACGGCTTTTGAGCTGATAGATTTTTCATTGGTTCTGGGTATCGTGCTGGTCGTTCTGCTTCTGTGGGCGGCGGGACTGGCCGTTCGCAGGGTCTTCGCGGGTCTGGAATCCTGGCTCCCCGGTCACAGGCTCACCATCCTGCAAGCCGAAACTCTGGCCAGCTTCTTTATCTGGTTGGGAGGCGGAACGTTTCTGGTCTTGGCCGTGATCCGTCCACCCAAGGAGCTGATTCTGGCCTTGACCGGCACTCTGGCCGTGGCCGTGGGTTTCGCCTTCAAGGATGTGGCGGCTTCCATTATCGCGGGGATTATCCTGATATTCGATAGGCCGTTTCGAGTGGGAGATCGGGTCAGGTTTGGAGAGCACTACGGCGATGTGACCCGAATCGGACTGCGCTCGGTCCGTCTGCAGACCCTTGAGGACGACACCGTCACCGTGCCGAACCACAAATTTCTGACCGAGTCGGTGGCCTCCGGAAACGCGGGAGCCCTGCACATGATGGTGACCACGGAGTTTCACCTCGACCCGTTGGCCGATCTGGCGACCGCTTGTGAGTTGCTTCGAGAGGTGGCGGTCACCTGTCGTTACGTCTTCCTGAAAAATCCCGTCATGATAACCGCAACGGAGGAAATGATAGCTAACCGATTGGCCATGAAACTGACCGTGAAGTGCTATGTGTTGGATGCCCGATATCAGGAATCGTTGTCGACCGACCTGACGATTCGCGGCGCCGAGGCGCTGGCCGAGGCGGGTATCGGGCGACCTCGGTTCTAGGGCGTGTCACTATTCAGCGTTTTCCGCCTCAGGCGTCCATTTTCGCCTCCTTGAAGCGAAAATTTTCTTAAATACGCCCGGTATTAGGCGCAAATTTTCACTCCAAGGAGACAAAAATGTACTTTCTGAGCCAAAAAACGCTGAATAGTGACACGCCGTAGCAGATGGAAGAAATTTTCTCCAGGGTCGTAGAGGATATGATCGCCCGCACCACCGGCGAGATGTGGTTTCGGGTGGTGTTGCAGCCTACCGTCGCGACGTTTTTCGGCCTTAGAGCAGGTCGGGAGGACGCTCCCACGGACCGGAGGTCCAAGTTTAGAAGAGCGATGCGCGACATCGGCAAGATGCTAGCCGTCGGTCTCGCTTTGGACGTTGTGTTTCAGTGGCTTGTACTGAAGACACTCTATCCGGGAGAGGCAATATTGGTAGCTATTCTACTGGTGGCGCTGCCTTACTGTCTGTTCAGGGAGTTGAGTCTCAGGTTGAGCCAAAAAGGCTAGGGCCGGTGCATCCAGCCCGCCTGATGTCGTTTTCGAAGGACGATCACCAGAGAGTCCGCCACTTCTCGAAGAGCGTTGGCGGCCATCGCCTGCTCGTCGGAAAGGTCCCGAACATCGTCGGAAATCCAGCTTCGTGTCTTCTTGTTGGAAGTGACGATGGTCGGTTGCGAAAGGACCAGTTTTTCCTCCGGGATCCAGGCCGCCATGAGGTCTCCCTCGGTGGCTACCTGAAGGCTCACTTTTCCTCGGTAATATGGTGAGGGAGACATATCGGTATAGGAGTCTTTCCTAAACCTGACGTCGCCCCAGATGACCATGTCCAGATTTTGACTTCGACCGAGTGCCACCGCCTGAGGCAAAGTCTGGATGGAGTCCTGGCGTTCCAGGAGCACCAACTCGACCTCGGGCTTATTTGCTTGTAATCCCTGGTAGAGCAAAGTGGTGGCTTGTTCCGAAGTGAGGGGTTGGAAGTCGCCTTCGACAGTCACGGGGAGAAAGCCGACTCGAATCTGCTCTTGAGCCAGACCGTGAACCGACAGCAGCAACAGTAAAACAAGAAGCTTGGTAACTCTTTTCATGCCGACCGGTTCGTTCCCCGGCTGGTTCTTCCCGGTCTAGATTTTGAACTGCAGCCCTAAGTTTGGACCGTACAGGGTTGTTTCGTACCGAAGCCTGTCAAAACCGGAACCGGTGCTGTAGTCGAAATCCACGACGGTGTAGCCTGCTCGAGCCGAAACATGGTCGTTGAACGAGTAGTCGAAGCCGGTTCCTAAACGATACGTGAAGTCCGAACCTGCTCCGAATCCACCGATGTCACCATAGAAGTCCACAGCCCATTTGTCCGAGAGTTCCCACTTTGCCATCCCTCCGATGATCGGGTCCACGAAGCTGAGGCCTCGAGAGAGTGAACGACCCGGAAAGGCGAGAACCCCGGCAGGACCGGTGAACGGCTGCACAGTGACGTCCACGTCGATGGAGTATCCACGAACTCCAGCCAGCACGTCCAGGTCGAAGTTGTCTTTGTCCACCACCCGATAGGTACCGGCGACTTGCCATACGGTGTTGTCGACTTCGGTGCGTAGCGGGATATTGCCCAGGGGGCCCACGTTGGAAGTGTCACCCAGTCCGATGAAGAAAAGGTCCGCGAAGGCGCCCCATTCATCGTTGCTGACTCCCAGTCGGAAGGTGCCGCCGGCTTCCAGGTTTCCCAGAGCATCGGCTGCTCGGAGGGTGAAATTTCTGCTGCGATCACCGTAGCTGATCGAGGTACTGTTGTTGGCCAACCAGAGCAGGGGGGTGAAGGTCGTGCGCCAGCGCCGTTCCTCTTCGCTTTCCTTGGACTCGGACTCGCTCTCCTCAGCGGGTTGCTCCGCTTCGGCCGGCTCTTCCTGAGCCCATCCCGGAGTCATCATCGCCACCAAAAGTAGAAGCATCGAAAGCGCTTTCTTCATAACATTCCCTCAAACACACTTAAAAATAGTTTGTGGAAATACGGGGTGCGAGCCGGTGATCCTATCCGATTTCGGCGACATTCCCCGAAGTTGCTAAAAAGAATGTCGAAACATGAACTGCAAGCGGCTAGCCGACATGGAACGCCCGTCAAGATTTTCTCTCTTGCCTATCATAAATTCCAATCCCACTCGGTCGTTTTCTGTCAGGTCTCGCATCACGTTGACAGCCAGCTTCGTCCCTCTCCGATAGCTGTCGGCAGGCTGACCGTCCCGGAGTGACACCTGGGCGTATCCTCCGTAAACCGTGGAGCGAGTGGATTCGCTCCAGTGATGCTGATAGCCAAGGTAGGCCGCGTGGGCAAACTGTGTGCCGAGTTGTCCGGTGGAATCGTAGCCCACCTCGGAGTCGGTGCCCCGCAGGTCGGAGATGTATCGCCCGACGCCGTCCCCCATAACGACTTCGAACAGCGCGTCGTCGTCCTCGCCGAACCGTTTCTTGCCGGAAAGACCAAGGCCCCAGCCTTTGAACGAGCTTTGCTGGCCTGGGAAGCCTTCGAGCTTGATGTTTCTGTGGAGCCCCGAGAGTTGGAGATGTCCCCATTGCTTGTTAAGCCGTAGGTTGGCCGCCAGGTCCACAGAGTTGCGAAGACCGTCATCCTCGATTTCGAAGCCATTGGGAGTGATGATGCCTCCCGGATTCTCGGCGGCAAGAGAAAGACGGTAGTCCCCCATGGGAACGATGACCCTCACTCCTTGCTGCCGCGATCCGAAACGAGCGTTGGGGCCGTTCGCATCGACTGTTTCCGGTTCGGCGTCGGTATCTCGAAAGGCGGAGTTTGTACGCCCCAGGATCAGATAGGGAAGCTCCACGTAGGCGTGACGCAGCCTGGGCGCCCCGTCTTTTCCGAAAAAGTCGGCCTCCAAATAGAAGCGGGTTCCCTGCCAGACGGCGGGCCGGGGAGTATAGGCGTCCAGGCTGAGTCGAGTACGTCGAAAAGAGAGGCGAGAGTCCGTTCCAAGCTCCAGGAAGCGACGACCCTCATCAGTGGGGACTGTGCCGATTTGGGAAGGCGCGAAGGCAAAGAGTCCCACCGGGTCGCCCTGGTCCAGGTACAGGTCGAGTTCGACGAAGCCCCCGGGCTTGAGCCAGAGATTTCCGTTCAGGAGTCGGAAGTAGTCTTCTTTGAGGTCAACCGGCACCTGGGGTAGGTTTCCAGGGCTGACCTCACCGGTTCGCTTCAAATGTTTGAAGCGCTCTCTCCATCCCGGCGGGCCGTCATCGACGGTAGGCGATTCCGAATCGGGCTGAGGTTGTTCCTGTTCAGGGGCTTGCACCTCGGTGGTGGATGACTCGGTCTGCTCTGTCTGGGCTAGTACCGGTAAGCAGAGGCAGCAATAGAATATGAGAAAACCCCGGATAAAGTTCACGAAACCGCCCGCATCCGAACTTCGCGGCTGCCGTACCAGGGGTTTGCCCGCTTTCGTCTCTCGAATCCTATCCGTTTTCGGCAGGGCTCTGCCCTCCGGACAACTTCGCTCGGTAGTTCTCTAGAAGCTCCAAGACCTGGGTGTCGCGCGGGCGGGCCTCCAGAGTCTTCTCCAGAACCTCCACGGCTGAATCCAGCTGTCCCAAGCTCTCTAAGCCGACGGCGTACACGACGGCATATCGAGCATCCCCGGGGCTTCGCTGGAAAGCTCTCTCCAGCTGAGAAAGTCCCTCTTCGTACCTCTTCTCCCTCACCAGAAGTAAGCCGAGCGAGTGATGCAAAACGGCGGATTCGGGCGGTCCGATTTGAGAAAGACCTTCCCTCAGAACTTTCTCACCTATCTGGTCCTGTCCGAAGATTCGATAGTAGTCGGCTGCGTTCACATAGGCCTGCGGTGACCGGGGGTATCGAGCCAAGGCTTCTTTCAGTGTTTCCTCCGCTTCCTTCGCCTTGCCTTGACTCAGGAAGAGCTCCGCCTGCCCGAGGCGAGACTCGACTCTGTCAGAACTGTACTCCAGACTGCGACGATATTCATCGACAGCTTTCCGCACGGCCGGACTCGCAGAGTCGTCGTCGGCCAAAAGGCGCCCTACCTCGATTCGAACATCCGCTACCGGGTCGGAAGCGAGCGGAGGAACAATTTGGGCTCTGACCTCTAGAGGCGCGCCTGTCAACGAACGCACGGCCTCTCGTCTGACCAGATAGCTCTCATCTTGCAGCGCCTGGGGTAGGAGTTCGGGCAGAGGAGCGAGACTCACGGCGCCGGCCCTGACGATGTCGGGATAGCTTTTGTCCAGGGCGATTGAAGCCACCTCGGAGAGGGCCGACTGGTCTCCTTTTTGGAGTCTGTGGAAAGCTGTTCCGAAATGAGGAGCCGGCTCTCCGTACCACTCGACAAAAGCTTTCTGGGCCCACTCCGCCGTCTTGTCCTGGTGGCACTGATTGCAGGCGTTGGGAGAGCCGGTTTGAGCCGATACGTCGGGCCGGGGAACGCGAAAGCTATGGTCTCTCCGAAAGTCGTTGACCATGTAGTTTTTGCCCGGCATATGGCAGTCGACACAGTTCAGGTTCTTGTGATGGCTGTGTTCTGTTGTGGCATATCGCGAGGGGAGGTGGCAGTTCAGGCAGAGCTTGTCTCCGGGAGCTTTTAGACGAGCCGTGTGGGGGTTGTGGCAGTCGGTGCAAACCACTCCCGCGTGATACATTTTGCTCTGCAGGAAAGAGCCATACACGTAGACCTCGTCTTTGATCTGACCGTCCGGATAGTAGAGTTCCTCGGAAAGGACGGCCAGAGAGTGGGTTTGTCCCAAAGGTTCACCGTGCTTGTAATCTTCGCTCAGCAAGGCTCGCCGAGAGTGGCAACGGGCGCACGTATCCAGTTGGTCGGTCTTGAGGTTGGGGTGAGCCGGTCTGGGAGGACCGTCCTCGGTTTGAGGCTGCCACGGGCCACGTCCTTTCAGCTCGCTGAGAAAGCCGTGGTTTGGAAGGTCTTCTCCTCCCAGGTAGTCGAGGTGTCGAGAACCTGGACCATGACAAGACTCACAGGAAACGTTGACCTCATCGAAGGTGGTGTCGTAGGTGTCGGACTCGGAGTCGTAGTTCTTCTTGACCCCGGTGGAATGGCACTCGGCGCACATAAAGTTCCAATTGTATTGAGAAGCGGTCCAGTGAAGAGGGTCGGTATGGTCGATTTTCTCCTCCGGATGAAGATGAAACCACTTCTTATTTTCCGTGTCCCAACAGACGCTCAAGGCCTGGAGTCGTCCGTCTGGAAACTTGACGAGATACTGTTGGAGCGGCTCCACACCGAAGGTGTACTCGATCCGATACGATTGGCTGACGCCTTTGGGGCCCTCGGTGGTCACCCAGTATTCATCGCCCTTGCGAAAGAACTTCGTTTTGATGCCGAAGTACTCGAACTCGGAATCGTTGAAATCGCCGAATACCGAGGATTCGTTGGCAGGCTGCATGGCGTCGTGATGATGAGAAGTTTCCCACTCTTTGCCCTCTTGCGAGTGGCATTCCACACAGCGAGCAGAGCCCACGAACCGGTGAGGTGAGGTCGTTGCTGTGGGGCTCGGCGGTGTTGATTGGCGGCAGCCGCAAAGGACGAGTAACGTTATGCAAAGCGGTCGTAGGTAACGCATGGAATTTTGAAAGGGGCGTTTCGCCGCGCGGACTGAGATCCTTGCCGCCCGGTCAGTAGCGTCGGATAAGGACTACCCAGGACAAGGCTCAACGCTCCGACGATTTTAGGCCAGTTGACGATCTTTACGGGTAGACCCAGTCTGCCCCAGCATGGCGTTGAGACCAGCCTGCACAGGCAAGAACGAGCCCGCCAGGATTCCACTGATGATGAAGAGCCACTGTGACTTCATGGGGTTCGCTTCAAACGCAGGTCTGAACTTCCCCTGTTTCCAGGAATCTCTCTCATTTCGGGAATTTTAGAACAGATGGTCAAGACTTGCGTGATACCCTGTGCCGGCTTGGGCACTCGTCTCCGTCCCCTCTCCCTCGCCGTGCCGAAAGAGCTCCTTCCGTGGGGACGCAAACCGCTCCTCGAACATCTCTGGACCGAGATGTGGGAGGCGGGCATTCGCAAGTTCGTCATCGTTCTTCGGCCCGGGAAAGAGATCATACGACAGCACCTGGAGGCAGCCGGATTGGAAGCTGTCTATGTGGAGCAAAAAGAGCCTCGAGGTCAGGCGGACGCTTTGAGATGCGCTCGCTATGAGGTCGACGGACCTTTTGTCATGGGGCTTCCCGACCAGCAGTTGCCGACTGGTGTTTCACAGCTACTGGCTCACTACAACGGCCAGAACAGTCTTTCCAGCATGGTGGAAGTGAGTCGCCCGGAGTTCTTCCCCGGGGCGTCGGCCTTTCTCCACGAGGGAGACGGCCCTTGTTACCGGATGACGGGCATCGGTAAAGAAGAGGGACCCCTCCGCGGTTTCGGTCGCACGGTCTATACCAGGGAGTTTCTCGACTTTATTCCTGAGGAAACGAACGACTCGTCTTTCGGGCCCCTCTTTCTCGAGTGGCTCGAGATCGGACGGCACGAAGTGGTCATCTTGGAAGGCGAGCCCGCCGACCTGGGGACTCTCGATGGATACGTTCATTACCAGAAGCATCCGCCCGGCTAGAGCTCTCCCGGATTAATCTTGAGTGCTGGTCTCAACCTCCACAATGGTGTCCCAGTCCAGTAATTTGAAGAGAGGGTTTCTGGGGTCGAGCAGAGCGAGCTCTATGTAGACCCCGATACCGTCGTGCTGAAAGACCGCGCCCCGCTTGATGTAGGGATGCTCGGTTAGTCGAAGCCCGGAGATCTTGTAGCCGCGAGGCGTGGTGACGTATTCCGTCTTGCCGAGGGGGCTTTCGATAGTGTAGGCGCCGTCCGTTTGCTTGATGAGCACGTCGCCGCGAGGACCCGTGATTTCCAACTTGTTGTCGGACTTGATGAAGGCCACTTCTCCGACCGGCCCTTGGTAAACCATCTTGTTGCCTTCGCGGGTGAAGGTATGCTTGACGTCGCCCCACTGAACGATCAGGTGGTCGGGTTCGGAGAGGACTTCCGCTTTGAAGTCGGGATAGGTGAGGGTGATGTCGTCCATCGACTCGTTGATCACAACGGACCCGGCGGCGGTTGTCACAGTGTGGGTCGTCCCGTCCTCGTTTGTGGAAACCTCGTAATCACCCTGAAGTTGTAGCGGAGCAATGAAAACCGTGCCCCAGCCTTCCCGGAGCAACGTCGTGCGCCCCGGTCCCGACATCGGGTCGGCTTGAGTGCCGGCCATAAGCAGCGCCATAAATAGAATCAAAAACAGTTTTCTCATGGTTACCGTCCCGTCTGACCGGTGGCGAGGGCGTCACCGTTCTGGTCGAATATCAGGGCTTTGCATCCGATCTCCGCTCCCGAGTAGTCCCACCACTGAGGTGAGTCGACCGAGGTGACACCGCCGGGCGCGATGATGGGAAGAGGGACGTCGAAACTTTCCCTGGGCCCGATCGGGTCGAAGAATTCAAAGCGAAGAGTGGCTCCTCTAAGCGGAGTGCTCGAGGTATTGGATACCACAGCCTTAGCCCACAGTTGTTGACCCTGACCCTGATAGTAGAATCCCGACCAGGGTGCGCTCATTTCGACCCGATTGATTCTCACGCCCTGGCGTTGGGCTGGAACGGCTTGACTCAAAGCCAGCAAAAACAGAAGCGCAAAAAGAAGAGTTTTTCGCATAACTAATCTGGTTCCCAAGGACAGCGACTTCCCCTGCGAAAGAGTGGCAACCCGGTCGGGTCAAGCGACGATTGCGCTCTGGTCGGAGCCGTCGCCGGACAGCTATAAAGCAAGAGACCTCCGGCCGCGGCCGGAGGACTCTCCTCATATTTTACCCTAATGCCTTAAGCGTAAGGCGGAGAGAGAGGGCTCACATACTCCCAATATCGGTTCCAATCACCGCGATACAACGACCACTCGGTGTTCATTTGAGCGTACTCGCCGGAGTCGGTTTTCTTGACTTCGATATCGGCGGTGTCGAACGTGTAGAGCTTGTCTCCGCCGACCGCGCGGCTCCAGATGTGGGATTTCTCGCCGTTGCGAAAATCGGGGAAATTCTTGACTTCGTCGGCTTGCACCTGACCGTCTTGCTCGCGAACGGTTTTCTTCCACCACAGAGCGCCTTTGGTGACGGTCTTGTCTTCCCATACACCGTAGTGGGCTTCCAATTCTTCCGAACTGATATTGCCGGAGATGGTGTCGACCGGCTCGAATGTGCCTTCGTCGCTTCTTTTGACTAGGTTGTAGTTAGTGTTGCGGATGTTCAGCGCGCGAGTGCCGTGGAGGTTCACGCGGTCCAGGTGGGCGGATACGCCTTGCATAATAAGTCTCCTAAAAATCTTGTTCGGACATCCTAACCGGATTTGAGGGAGACAAATGTTGATTGAAGGTTAACAGTTCGCTTCAATAAGGAGCGAAGATCTCGGCGAGCTCGACCTCGATCGCTCCAACTGATGCTGAGTCCATTCAGCTCAAGAACGGGTGGTCCCGCAAACACAAGCCTTGGCCTCCTAGGGCAGCTTCGTGGCCGTCTTGGCAAACTCGATCACGCCCGCCTTGCCCACTTTCTTTTCCATCTCCAACAGAGTCTGCAAGGAGGCTCCGTAGTCCGGGTCAGACTTTCGAGTGAGCGATTGCGCCTCATAGCTGCGGCCCACCGACATCAGATAGTGATATTCCACCCAGGAAGCGAAGCCTTCGGTCACGGCCCGGTCTTGACTGGGGCAGTTCCGGCTCTGCCAGGCGTGGGTGTACTCGTGGACCATGGTGGCGGCGCACGTTTCCTCCGACTGTCCGCTGAGGATGAAAATCTCCTCGGGGTTATAAGGGCTGTAGAACCCGGCCACATCCATCGCCCTGCCCGAGCGCGTGAACTTCGTCTGGATTTCGTCCTTGTCGGCGAGCTTCACTGGGGGAGGGTTCGGCACCAAGAGTTTCTCGGTCCGCAGAAAACCCTTTACTCGCTCGTACAGACGCTCCAGTTGATCCTGGCTGAGGACCGCGGTTGCTTTGCAACGTGCACAGACCATTCTCCCGTCCTGAAGAAGCTCTGGAGATTCCACCTGGCGATGGCAAAGGTCGCAAACTTGGGGCTTATTTCGGCAGTCGTTGCAGAGAGGGTAGCTCTCTCTTCCGAACTTCACCTGACGCACGCCGCTCTGGGAATTACAGAAGTAGCAAGCCTGTTGGGCGAGAGACGGCAGGGTGAGAATTAAAAGGAGAAGGAGCAGTCTTTTCATCGAGGCCCATGTTAGCGGGTGGTCGGTAGGATATCAATAGCAGCGCGAGAACCCGCCGACTATGTCTATTAAAGTGAAGTTTGTCGCATCCGGCGTAGAAGCCGAATGGACCGAAGGAAATATATTAGCGTTCGCCGAGTCGGTGGACGTCATGCCGGACTACGGTTGCCGTGGTGGAGCATGCGGCTGTTGCGAAACCAAACTCCTGGGCGGAGACGTTTCCTACCTTGAGGAGAATTCGTTTGAGCCTGATGTAGGGCATGTCTTGTTATGCTGTACCCGGCCTAAAGAGGGGATCGAGGTCTTAGAGCTGGACGTCTAAGGTTAGCACTGATCAGGCTGCGAGGATATCTTGTCTTCGAGGTGCCTGACGACTTCGACGGCCTTGTCAAAATCGAAATTTTCCATGGCCGCTTTCAGCTCTTTCGCCTTTTGGTCTAAACCGAGACTGCCCAGGGGCGCGGCTAGCTCTTCGATTAGGATCTCCGCCTCCGTATCTCCTTGCTCCAGCAATGCGGCGACCTGCTTGAGTTTCTCGGCGAGCTCTCCGAGGTCCACGGCGGGTTGCTCCGGAGTTTTTCCGGCCTCCTCGACGGAATCTAGACGGCGCAACTCTTCCATGGCCGCGTTCAAAGCTTCCTCCAACTTGTCGATCAGAGGCTCAAGTTCACCATCGGCGCCCCGTGCGACCGACTCCAACTCTCCAGCGGCCTTAAAAACCTCGTCAGCGCCCAGGTTTCCCGCCACACCTTTCAACGAATGGGCCAAGCCACTCACCGTTGGGCGATCAGAGATTTTGTCTCGGAGCTTCCGGGGAGTGTCGGCGTAGGTTTCGCGCATTCCCTGAAGCAGGCGTAGATAGAGGTCGACCTTGCCGCTGACTCGTCCCAAACCGGCCTTGACGTCGAAATGCTCCAGTCGCGGAGCGCCCGCTTCCGTTTCTTTCTCGGCGGTGCTTTCCGTGACGGGCAGCCAGCTGCGCAAAACCTCCACCAGGCGAGCGGGTTCGATGGGTTTGGTGATATGCTCGTTCATTCCCGCCTCGAGACACTTCTCTCGGTCGCCGGACATAGCGTGGGCCGTCATGGCGATGATCGGGTATTGCTTGAGCTCCTCATCGCCTCGGATATGCGCGGTCGTCTCGAAACCATCCATTTCCGGCATCTGGAGGTCCATGAGGATAAGTTGAAAACGCTCTCGATTCAAGATTTCCAGTGCGACCTTTCCGTTGTCCGCGATGGTCACGTCGACATCGACGCTTTCCAAGAGTTCCCGCGCCACCTGTTGGTTGATCTCGTTGTCCTCCACCAGCAGGACCCTGGCCCCGCCGAAGCTGAGGCGGACCTCCGAGACAGACCTACGAAGGCTTGAAACAGTCTGCTCCACTCCGAACACGCGAGCGATGGTATCGTAAAGCAAGGAACTCGAAAGGGGCTTCATCAGATAGCCCTCAAGACCGAGCCGGTCGGCCTCCTTGCGCACTTCCTCTCTGGGATGGTTGGTCACCATGATCACCGCCGGCGAGGGCTCGAACTTCTCTTTGATGCGTCGCGCTGCTTCAAGCCCGGTCATCCCCGGCATGTGCCAATCCATCAAGACCAAACGATAGGAACTCTTCTCCAAAGCTTGCAGAGCATCCTTACCTGAAGTGACCTGCACCGGATCGAAGGAGAACGAAGACAGCATTTCGCTGAGTAGCTCTCGGGCCGTGGAGCTGTTGTCCACTACCAAAACCTTCATCCCTTTGAGCCCTTCCAAAGGCTTGTGCTCCACCTCACTTCGCTCTTCGGGATGGCCGAAACGGGCGGTGAATCGAAACGTGCTTCCTTTCTCAGGCTCTGATTCGACGGTAATTTCGCCTTCCATCATATCGACCAGACGCCGGCTGATGGCCAAGCCGAGCCCTGTTCCTCCGTATTTGCGAGTGGTCGAGGTGTCGGCCTGCGAAAAGGGGCGAAACAGCCGCTCGACTTGCTCTTCGGTCATTCCGATCCCGGTGTCGGAAACACTGAAACTTAAGATGACTCCTTCTTCATTGGACGACTGGACCTCCGTACGAACCACCACCTCGCCCTCAGGTGTGAATTTGATGGCGTTGTTGGCCAGATTCGTCAACACCTGGCCCAGTCTCAAGGGATCTCCCACCAAGACCTCAGGCACGTCCGGTGCTCTGGAGACAAAGAGTTCCAGTCCCTGGTCTCGAGCCTTGACGAAAAGCAAATGGCCGACGCTGTCCAACACTTCATCTAGATGGAACTCGATATGTTCCATGTCTAGCTTGCCGGCTTCGATCTTTGAGAAATCCAGAATGTCGTTGATGATGCCCAAAAGGGAGTGCGAAGAAGCGTGGATCTTGGTCAGGTAATCCTCTTGTTTGGGAGTGAGCTCGGTGCGGAGGGCCAGGTGAGACAATCCGGTGATCGCATTCATGGGTGTTCGGATTTCGTGGCTCATGTTGGCCAAGAAATCGCTTTTGGCGCGATTGGCCGCATCCGCGGTCTCGCGGGCGGCCTCGAGCTCTTCGGCGGCGCTCTTTTGTTCGGTGATATCCAAGATGATGCCGTCGAGGTAACGAGGTTCGCCGTCTTCGTAGGTCGCCTGTCCTCGCTCTTGAACCCAACGAGTCTGGCCGTCTTTTCTGACGACTCGATATTCGCCCACCCAACTTTTTCCGCTCGCCACGGCCTTCTGTACCTTCTCACGAATCGCGGGATAATCGTCGGGATGGATGACTTCCTTTCTCCTACTTCCACCTTTCAAGAGTTCTTCAGCGGAAATCCCAAGCAACTCTTCCACGGAGTCGGACAGAAAAAGAGTCTTACCCTTCCAGGCGCGACGAAAAGTCACCCCTGGGATGTTGCTGACCAGAATGTTGAAGCGCTGTGTTTCTAGCTCTTGAATTCGCGCATCTCGAGCCTTCAGGTTGTGAGACATGACGTTGAAGGCTCCGGCAAGTCTTTGGAGTTCGGCGGCTGCTTTTAACTCCACGTGTTGGTCCAATTTACCCTGCGAAATGTCCTCGGCTTTCTGGGTCAGGACCGCGATGGGATTGGATACGGCCCGGGCCATTCGAAGCGCTAAGACTAATAGGATCAAGAGGATCGAGGCTCCGATCAAGGCAACGTGGAAACGCAGATCCAAGATCGGTTTCAACGCCTCATTGCGGTCGATCTTCACCACCAATCCAGCTCTCAGCTCGGGCACGTATCTCCATACCGCCTCCACCTCTTTTCCACGATAGTCCAAGGCCGGACCTCGACCCTGCGCGCCCCGAGCGGCCAACTGCATCAGTTCGGCCGTCTTTTCGCCTACCAAGACCTGGCGCTGGAAGGCTTGGGGATCGTGTCTGGTGGGGGCGCGGAAGGAGAGCTGATCTCCATTCAGGGAAGCCAGTACGGTCTCTCCCGTCTGACCCAGGCCCGTGTAGTCGTTGAGTGCGGCGAAGATCCCCTGGGTGTCGAGTTCCAGGATAACGGCGCCCACTAACCCTTCCCCAGCACGCCATGCCGGAACGGACAGGTACCATTCGGGCGAATCGGAATCTTCCGAGAAGTTGGACAGCTCCGGTCCCAGGAGAGTCACGGACTTGTCGAAGACGTCGGCCATGAGCGTACCGCGCAAATCCTCATCTCTCAGGCTGCGTCCCACCAGATCGGTGCGATCGGCGGCGTACACGATCTGTCCGTCGGGAGTAGCCAGAAGCAGGTCGCGATAGTCGGAACTGTTGCGGTAGTGCTCGAGGTACGGAGCAACTTCCCCGGTCAGGCGTCGAAACCCGGTTCCCTCGGCTGCTTCCAGCCTCAACAGCGCTCCCGTGACGGTAGGGTTCTGGGCCAGCGCGACCGCTGCTTGTTGCTGAGCGTTGAGATAGCTCACAATTTGACCCACTTGCCGGGCAGCCACTGCTTGCAGATTTTTGGAGACCTGGCTTCGAAGAGCGTTTTCAGCCGTTTTGTATGTGGCCAAAGTGACCAGGGAAAACGGGAAGAAGGCGATGACGAGACACCAGATGAGCAGCTGGGTCTTGAGGGACGAGGAGCGGCTTACAGGTTGTTCGGATTCTGCCATTGCCCCCCCCACTGATCCTGCAATCGAGTCAGGAAAAGCTCCCATTCCGCTTGAGAACGGAAGAACGGATATGGAATGGGTTGCACGGGCCATTCGGAATCCCAGACGATGGAGAATTGACGTTGAGCGTTGATCTGTCCCACTCTCACGTTCTTCCAGGTATGCTGGTTTGAGTCGATACAGACCACCCCTTGGGGAGCGGCGTACGCTTGGCCGACCACGGTCAGGCGTACCTGGCTGGAGTCGGTCGTCTGGGCGAGTTCCACGGCCTGAGCCCACAAATGGACACCGAAATAGGCCGCTTCCGTCGGCGCGTCAGTGACCCGGTCGGCTCCGTATTTGCGCTTGAATTTGGCCACGAACTCTCGATTTTCGGGAGTCTCGAGGGACTGAAAATAGCTCCAGGTGGCGTAGTCACCCTCCACCAGTTCGGGGCTTATCTCCCGGAGGAGACCCTCGCTGAGGCTGAGCGACATGGTGGGAGTGCCCTGGGAATCTATGCCGGCTTCGCGGAGCGCACTGAAAAGCAGGAGGTTGGTGTCGCCGTTCACGGTGTTGAGAATGACGTCGGGTTTGGTCGCCTTGATCTCGGCCACGGCCTCTTCGACTCCCGAGTTTGAAACATACCTCTCTCCCACGACCTCACCGCCGATCGCCTCTATCTGAACTCGGGCGATTTCGTGAGCTGTATGGGGGTAGACATAGTCGGAGCCAACCAGGTAAAACTTCTTGCCTATATTGTCGGACGCCCACTTCACTGCCGGCAGGAGTTGTTGGTTTGGGGCTGCGCCGGTATAGACGACATAAGGCGATTGCTCTAGCCCTTCATACTGTACCGGATAAAACAACAGGCACTGGTTGCGCTCCAGAATCGGTATGACTTCTTTTCGACAAGCCGAACTCCAACACCCGAAGACGACGTCGACTTCCTTTTCAAGGAGTTCTCGAGCTCCCTCGGCAAAAGCTTGGGGAGAGGACTGTCCGTCCACGAGGTACGGTTCCAACGGTCGGCCGAGGACACCACCGGATTGGTTTAACTCTTCCACCGCCAGGAGAGTGGCATCGGCCACATTGCGTTCGCTGCCGGCCAGGCTGCCGGTCAGTGAGTGCAGCACTCCCACACGTATCGGTCGGCCCGGTCCGGAACATCCGGTTAGGGCGAGACAGAGCGTTATCCAAAGCCACAGTCGGAGCGTCCTCACCACCGCGTCTTCTAGAGTGCCTGCCATAACTCTTCTCTGCAGAGCCGCCCGCGGCTAGAGCAGCCCCATCATCCGGGGAAAGAAAAGGCTGAGTTCAGGCACGAGACTCACCAGGACCAACACCCCGATCAGCACGACGTACATAGGCAGCAAGTGCTTGACGATCCTTGGAATCTCTACACCCGAAACACTGCTCCCCACAAAAAGCAGCGAACCGACCGGAGGGGTGCAAGTGCCTATGCACAGGTTCATGACCATCACGATCCCGAAATGGACAGGGCTCACTCCGAAGGAGTCCACGATGGGCAGAAAGAGCGGGGTGAAAATCAGAAGGGCCGGGGTAAGGTCGAGAAACGTTCCGCTCAAGAGCAGTAGCAGGTTGATCAGGAGCAAGATGACCATCGGATTGTCACTGACTCCGCTGAGGGCGGAGACTACCAGTTCAGGAATATTAGCAGCCGAGAAAACCCACGACATGGCCACCGAGCCGCCCACCAGAAAGAGCACGATCGACGTCGTCACCGTGCTACCCAGAAACAGGTTCGGGATGTCCCTTGGCTTTACTTCACCGTAGTAAAGGGCCAGGACCAGCGCGTATAGGACAGCTACGGCCGAGGCTTCCGAAGCAGTGAAGTAGCCCAGCAAGATGCCTCCGATGACCACCACGATCATGAAGAGTGACGGAGCCGCGTCCCGGAGAGCGGAGCCGAGCTCTTTCCAGGTCGTGCGAGGGTAGGTCGGGTAGTTTTGTTGGTGGGCCCGCCAGGCGGCTACCAGCATCAACCCCAGACCCATCAGAAAGCCGGGGGCGTAGCCGGCCACGAAGAGGGCCGCCACCGACGTTCCGCCGCTGACAAGAGAGAACAGAATCAAGGCCCCCGAAGGTGGTATCAGCAGACCGGTAGGAGCGCTGGCCACATTCACCGCCGTGGCGAATCCGTCGTCGTACCCTTCTTTGCGCTGTAGCGGAAGCATGATTTCTCCTACCGCCGCGGCAGAGGAAACGGCCGAACCGCTGACCGCTCCGAACATCATGTTGGCCAGGATATTGCAGTGGGCCAGCGCTCCCGGAAAGCGCCCCATGACAAGCTTGGCCAGAGTGATGAGCTTCAGGGCGATCCCCCCTTGATTCATGATGTTTCCGGCTAGAATGAACAACGGGATCGCCAGCAGACCGAAGCTGTCCAGGGCGGTCAAGATTTTCTGAGATAGGACCTGGGCCGCGATGTCGGCGGGCAGCGTGACGACTAACGATAAAAAGGCCGAGAGTCCGATGGCAAAAGAGATCGGCACCCCGGTCAACAAAAACAGAAAGAAGCTGACGGCCAGGACCAGGATGGTGATCGTGTTCACGCTTGCTCCTTGAGGTGCAAGTAGTTGGCCAGGCACAGGATAAGACCGCTCAGAGGGACTACCGAATAGACGACGCCCTGGGGCCAACCCAAGACCGGCGTTGTCTGTTGAAGCGCGAAGGTGACCGCGCAGAGCTTCCATCCCCCTACCAACAGCACCACGGAAAAGGCCTGGCACACGATCATCACGATGTGATCGCGGGCAACGGGGGCTACTTCGGGAAACATCCGGATGGCGATGTGCTTGTTGTCGAGATGGACGTAGCAGGCTCCTAAGAGACCCAACCACATCAGGAGAATACGGGCCACCTCTTCGCTCACGCTGCTCGGAGAGGCCAGGGCGTAGCGGGAAACAACCTGCCATAAGACGACCAGGGTCAGCAGCATAAAGTCCACCACGCAAACCCACCCCAGGACCTTATGAAGCCATGCTTTCACCTTCAAAAATGCCACTTCAAAGGGCGAATCCCTGCCTTCGCCAAAACCCTCGTTTTATGGAACTGGTGTCAGACGAACAGGTGAAGGAAGTGGTCCGGGAAGCGGCTTCAGAGTTGCGATGCTCCCATCTGGTGGTGGTGATTCCGGACGCCACACGAACGGCTCCCGTACCTCTGTTTTTCGAAGCGCTGTCGGAAAGTCTGGCAGGCCGGGTACAGCGTCTCACCTTCCTGATCGCCCTGGGTACGCATCCTCTCATGAGCCCCGAGGCGGTGGACCGATTGATGGGAATGAGCGGAGAGGAGCGGGCCTCCCGTTTTCCGCGCGTGGAAGTGGTGAACCACCGTTGGGACCAACCGGAGACTTTCACCACCGTCGGGCATCTCTCCGAGGAGGAGACGGCCGATCTCTCTGGCAGGCGGCTCCGTCTCCAGGTCCCGATCAGGATCAATAAACTTCTGCTGGATGCCGACAAGGTGGTGATCGTGGGCCCCGTCTTCCCCCATGAAGTGGCCGGTTTCTCCGGCGGCCACAAGTATCTTTTCCCCGGTGTGGGTGGGGCCGACGTCATCAACTTCACTCACTGGCTGGGAGCTCTGGTCACCAGTCACGCCACCATCGGCATTCGAGATACCGCAGTCAGGAAAGCCATCGAGCTGGCGGCTGGACGAGTGGGCTGCGAGACTCGCGCGTTCTGCTTGGTGACCAGCAAAGACGGTCTTCACGGGGTGTTCTGGGGAGAGGTTCGGAGGGCTTGGGAACAGGCTTGTGAGCTCTCATCCAAGATTCACATCAAGTGGTTCGACAAGCCTTTTAAGAAAGTGCTCAGCGTAATCCCCGAGCGGTATGACGATCTCTGGACCGGAGCCAAAGGGATGTATAAAGTGGAGCCGGTCGTGGCTGAGGGGGGAGAGGTCGTCCTACTGGCTCCTCATATCTCCGAATTCAGCTACACTCACGGCAAAGTGCTCGACCAGATAGGCTATCACTGCCGAGATTACTTCCTGGCCCAGTGGGACCGGTTCAAGGAGCTTCCTTGGGGTGTGATCGCTCATTCCACTCATCTTCGGGGAGACGGGACTTTCCTTGAGGGGGTGGAGAAGCCGAGGGTCGGCGTCACCCTTGCCTCGGCTATTCCACCCGAGCGATGCCGTTCCATGAATCTGAAATACCAAGATCCAGCCACAATCGACCTTGACGAATGGCGCGATCGCGAGAACGAGGGAATCCTTTTCGTGCCTAACGCGGGGGAGACTTTGTATCGGCTGCGTTCGTAATCCGTAACAACAATTTAACAAACCCGTCGGCTTTTAAAGACTCTTAGCCTGTCGAGAACTTTAGAATCTCCTCATAGAGGAGACGTTCATGAACCGCGCGGAGATCAGCAACTACATCAACAAGAGTATCAGTCACTTTCAAAGCGAAGGGAATTCGGCAGAGACTCGCGCCGAGAGAAGGCGTCTCGCCAAAACGGTTCGCGCTCACGAAAAGTTTCGGGACAAGTTTGAGTCCACCACCGGTGGAACCACCGACGAAGTGTTGAGCAACGGCTATTCCAGGAAGATGAGGAAGATGTTAGGCGGCGCAGCGATGGCGGCTGTCGGTCCGGCGGTCGTCGTTGCTTCGGGAGTGGGGCTCCTTCCGTTTATCGGCTTAGCGGGATTTCTCGGTTGCGTCGCGGGTCTTGGCGTGGGAGTGGCTGCTATGGCGGCGGCCGACTACAATGAAACGAAGTTCGCCAATCAGGTGGAGTTAGTTGAAAAGAATGTGAAGGCCGATAAGGGCCCGGACCCGGAGCTTGGCAATGTTCCGGTGAGTATGAAAAGCAGTGACGCTGATGACGGCTTTGGAGAGCTCGGTATCTCACACACCGGCAAGCCGGGGATCGGTGTGGGTGGCGGATTGATGATCGATATGGACGGGAAGGTCGGGCTGTCCCTCACCTGAGCCGGCGACCTCAGAAGCACTGCTCGGGAAACTTGTCCTTTGTAGAATTCTAGAGTCATCTCTTCAGGCGGCCTCTCAACGACACAGAAAAGGCAGCCGAAGCGCTGGCCGCGGCGGCCGAGCGCTCGCTCCTTGCTCAAGTCTCCGGCAAACGGCTAAAGGACCGCACCCGCGGGACTGGCAAAGCTCGCTAGAAGTGCCTGGGAAATCTCCGTTCGACCTCGCCACACACTTTCCGGGCTCTCCACGTCCACCTGCTTGCTGTTGATGCCGCGATACATTTCCATAATCAAGTCCGCGGCGCTCTGACTGAGCCCCCACTGGGAGACCTGTTCCGACCACTCCGACGGGGAAACGGCCACAGCAGCAATTTCTCGACCCAGAGCTTGAGACAACTGCAGGGCCAGATCGCGAGGGGAGAGATCGTGAGGACCCAGCAACTCCACGACCTTCGGGACCTCGTTTGCCACCAGCAGATCCGCGGCGGCCGCTCCGATGTCGGCTGTCGCCACCATGGGCACCGTCTGATCCAACGGCTGCAAGAACGTGGGCAGGAACCCCTGAGATGTCGCCAACGGCATGACGTTCAACCAGTTTTCCGCAAAGTAACCCGGCCGCAAGAAGACCACCCGTTCGTCTCTCAGAGTATTCTCCAACACGTTAAGCGTGCGAATGCTTCCAGTACCGTGGGCCTTATGCGCACCCACTGAAGAGAGCACGACTGTCCGGGGAACAAGGCTGAGCAGCTCTCTGTAGACCTCGGCCTGTCGCTTTGCCGCCTCGATGGGATTCGGCTCCTGGTCCGGCGGAGGGTTCATCAGGAAGACTCCTTTTGATCCGGCGACTGCCCTTTTCAGCGATGCGACATCGCGGTAATCGGCTAGCGCCACATCCGCGCCGAGGTCCCGCCAGGACTCGGCCTTAGCCTCGCTTCTCATCACGACTCGGACATCGAACCCTCTTTCCAAAAGCTCCCGCGCGGTGGCTCCACCCGTATTGCCTGTTGCTCCTAAAACGACATACATCTCGATTTCTCCTAAACTGTTTTGATAGTCCGAGCATAGGGCGGGAGGTCGTATGCATCAATGATATAAATATTATAGTAGCTATGCACGAAACGAATATAAGGGCTCTGGATCTGAATCTCCTGGTTGTCCTGGAGCAACTGCTCAAACAGTCCACCGTGAGTGCGGCAGCCGACGAGTTGGGAATGAGCCAGCCCGCTGCCAGCCGAGCCCTGGCCAGATTGCGGCTCATGTTCGGCGATCCTCTCCTGGTCCCGTCGGGGCGCACACTCGTCCTTACGCCGAAAGCCGAGGGCCTGCGCGAACCGTTGGAGCGGATCTTGGCTGAGACACGAAATCTTCTTGGCCCGGAAGAGTTCTCTCCGGCCAAGGCGGACTTTGCCTTCAGGCTCTACACCCTGGACTATGAAAGTCTGGTGTTTTTGCCGAGATTCTTGTTAGAACTCCAGGCCGCGCCCTTGTTGCGACTGGAAATCCCCCCGCGAGTGAAGGACCCTGTCAGGGAATTGAGGGACGGTCATCTGGACTTGATTGTGGGAGCTCTGGGGGAGTTGCCATCCGACTTCCATCGGCAACACCTGTTTGACGAACGTTTCGTCTGTGTCACCCGACAAGACCACCCCAAGCTCAAGAACAAGTTGAGCCTTGAGGCCTACGCCGAGATGGCCCACGTGATGATCACGACCACGGGTTCTCCAGGCGGTCCGGTCGATGATCTTTTAGCCGAGCGTGGGCTAGAGCGAAGAGTCGGACTGCGTCTACCTCATTTTCTGGCAGCGCCGATGGCCGTGGCGCAATCGGACATGGTTCTCACCCTTCCCGAACGACTAGCTCGCCAGGCCGCCCAGTGGGCTCCACTTTCCGTCTGGGAGCCTCCTGTTCCATTGCCGCCCTTCTCCTTTCATATGTTCTGGCACGAGCGCCATCACAGCGACAAGGCCCACCGGTGGATCCGGGCCAGAGCGGCGAGTGCGGCTCACCATTTGGACCACTAAAGGTAAACGAGGGTAAACCGGGATAACCATCTGTATGAGACATCTCCATCTTGGCCTCGGCCGTTTCCACCGCGCTCACCAGGCTTTCTATCTGCAGAACAAGGGCGTCCCGATCACGGCCTTCAGTATGCGTTCGCCGGGAGAGGCGGAAGCTCTACGCGAGGCCGGTCACACTTATCAGCTCGTTGTGGTGGGAAACGGGCAAGAGGAAACTCAAACGATCACGACTATCGATGAAGCTCTCTTCATCCAGGATGCGCAAGAGAGATTCCTCGAGCTGATGGCCTCCGAGGAAGTCTCGACGGTCACTCTCACGGTGACGGAGAAAGGGTACTGCGCGCGGGCGGACGGCACTTTGGACACCGACAATCCGGGGCTGGAGACGAGCGTTCTGAACGATCTGGTCCGCGGCTTTCGGGCCCGCCAGGAGAAGAATCGCAAGCCGCTGGCGGTCTTGAGTTGCGACAATCTGTCTTCCAACGGGCGGCTGCTCCAAAGGCTATGCCAGGCCTGGTCGGAGAAGAGCGGCCAGTCTTATGACCGAAGTCTGGTCAGCTTCCCCAACAGCATGGTGGATCGGATCGTGCCGGCCGGGGACGATCCCTTGGTGGTTCGAACGGAGGCGTTTCATCAGTGGGTGATCGAAGACCGTTTCATCGGCGGCTATCCGCACTGGGAGCAGAAGGGTCTCATTTTCGTCAAGGATGTGGAGCCGTTCGAACAGATGAAGCTCTGCTTACTGAACGCTTCTCACAGCTTCCTCGCCTACTACGGTCAGCTTCAAGGGCACGAGTACGTGCACCAGGCGATCAACGATCCCGCCATCAAGTCGATGGTGGAGAAGCTGTGCTTGGAAGAGGTCGGGCCGCACTTGGAGGTCCCTGAGCCGTGGACTCTGCCAGGATACGTCTCGGAGATGCTGAGCCGGTTTGACAACCCCGGTCTTCCCCACAAGCTTTCTCAAATCGCGATGGACGGAACCCAGAAAGTGCCTCATCGCTTTCTACCGCACTTGAAGCATAGTTCGGTGCTGCAGAAGGCGTTGTCCGCCTGGTTTACATACTACTACGAGGGCTTGACCGGCCAGAAGAGCTACCTCGTCTCCGACCCGATGAAGGAGCAGCTCGCGGCATCGGCCACCGAAGATAGAACGGCCACCGCGGCAGCCTGGAAACGTCTTCTGGGCTGGAGGGAAAGCTTCTACTAAGAGCGATTCTCCACTGAATGAAAAAACAGGTATCCACCATTCTTTTGGCCGGTCTGCTCTTGATGGGCTGTTCCGGAAATAGCACGACGACCCCCAGCGCGACCTCGACTCCACCGACCGCAGCCGCCACTCCTTCGGCTCCCACACCGAAGACCACGCTGGGAGACCTCAAGACGGAGGGAGTGACGCTCACCACCGACCACCGCGGCAATCCGGACAGCGCCTTTCAATTCAAGGGCGACCAGGGTCTTCCGGTGGAGTTTAATCTCAACCCGGACGCCTTACCTCAGTGCACTCTGGTCACCTGGGCCCGCTACACCGGCGAACCCGGCGGTGTGCAACAGGTCGTTTCTCACGACGACGGCGGATACGATCGCTCTCTCGGTTTGGACGACCGGGGCGGTCAGTGGGGTTGGTCTTGCTTTGCCGGCAGCCAGGGAGTTCTCGGTGGATTCCCCGTGAAAGCCGGAGAGTGGACGTTTCTGGCCGTAGTCTACGATGCGGACAAAACCACTCTCTACGCCGGTGACGAAAAAGCCGAAGCCGCCGATGCTCGACCAGGTTCGGGTCTGGAAATTCTTAATCTTGGTGCCAATCCTAGCTACGGAGAGTACTTCACAGGCGATGTGGAGCCGGTGATGGTGTTTGACCGGGCCTTGACGGAAGAAGAAGTCCGGACGCTTCAAGAACGATAGGTCGGAATGTCTGGGCAGGGTTCCTCCCTTAGAGCGACTATAGGTGACGATATGCAGGTAGGAAACCCGACCCAGGAAGACTTTCAGAAACTGAACGACCTGTGCACGGGTCTCGAGGAGATTAGCCCAGTGATGGTCGCCTACTCGGGCGGTGTGGACTCTTCGTTTCTAGCTCTCGTCGCTCATGAAGCCTTGGACTCCGGGGCCAGAATCGTCACGGCGGTCTCTCCTTCGCTGGCTCGCACGGACCTGGAACGAGCCCGTCGGATCGCCGAGCATTTTGGGTTCCGCTATCAAGAGGTGCAGACCCGAGAGATGGAGCGTCCGGACTACGTGGCCAACGGGCCGGACCGTTGCTATCATTGCAAGACGGAGCTCTTCGAGTTCATGGACACGCTGTTGAGCCTGGATGAAGGGGCATGCCTCTGCTACGGCGCCATCCCGGAGGACCAGGGCGATCATCGTCCGGGAGCGCGCGCCGCGGCCGAAAGGAAAGTGCGGGCGCCGCTGGCCGAGGTGGGTCTGACCAAGCCGGCTATTCGTCGACTGTCTCGGCATCTCGGGCTGGAAACCTGGAGCCTGCCCAGCCAAGCGTGCCTCGCCTCTCGTATCGCCTATCATACTCCTGTCACAACCGAGAAGTTAGAGGCGGTGGATTTGGGAGAAGAGTTCCTGAAAGGACTCGGATTTGAGACTTGCCGGGTAAGACATCACGAGCGGATCGCGCGCATCGAAGTGCCGCCGGAGCGACTGGTGGAGCTGTTGGAACATCGAGAAGCCGTTTCTCGGAGGATGCGAGAGCTCGGATTTATTTATGTGACCTGCGACTTGATGGGCCTTCGTTCGGGGAGTATGAACGAGAGTCTGAAGCTGCGGGTGGTACCGTGAATCCAGGCGCACTTCAAAGCTTATTGAGAATGGTCCGGGACGGAATCGTCTCGCCTGAACAGGCCCTCTCGAAGCTGAAGTCTATGCCGTATCAGGACCTCGACTTCGCTAAACTCGACCACCACCGGGCCCTTCGAAAGGGCTTCCCCGAGGTCATCTTCGGTCAGGGCAAGACCCTAGAGCAGCTAGAGACTCTCCTGGATTGTTCGTTACGCGAACAAGGACGAGTGATGGCGACCCGCATCGACAAAGCTCGGGGGGAGGCTTTGGTGGAGAAGCTGGGTCCACGGTTTGCCTATTGCCAAGAAGCCGCGCTCCTCACCGGTGGAGAGCCTCCGGAGGCCGTGGGTTCGGTTTTGGTCTGCTGCGCGGGCACAGCCGATCTGCCGGTGGCTCAGGAGGCCCATCAGACGCTCCGCTTTCTCGGTAGTCGCAGTCAGTTGTTGGCGGATGTGGGAGTTGCGGGGTTGCATAGACTTTTGGCGCACGTGGAGTTGCTGCAGAGCGCTAAAGTCATCGTGGCCGTGGCCGGAATGGAAGGGGCTCTGGTCTCGGTGGTGGCGGGGCTGGTTTCCTGTCCGGTGATCGCGGTGCCCACTTCGGTGGGTTACGGAGCGAGCTTCGACGGTTTGGCGGCGCTGCTGGCGATGCTCAGCGGTTGCGCGCCGGGGGTCACGGTGGTGAATATCGACAACGGTTTCGGGGCTGCCTACTCGGCTCATCTTATCAACAAAGGGATGGCCGAAGCATGACCAAGTTTTTGTATGTGGAGCCGCTTGCCGGAGCCAGTGGGGACATGCTTCTGGGCGCTCTGCTGGGTCTCGGGGTCCCTCTCTCCGAGTTCCAAGGTGCCGTTTCATCCCTCGGTCTCGATGATTGCCGAGTGGAGTATCATCCGTGCCGTGTCAAAGGGTTGAGTGCTCACCGGGCGCGGGTCATCACCGCCGATTCAACCACTCATCGGGGTCTGGCCGAGATCTCCGAACTCATCGACCACTCCGCCCTCTCCGACTCGGTGAAGGCGCGTTCGATAGCCGTCTTTCAGCGTCTGGGGTCGGCTGAGGCTGAAGTTCACGGAATAGATGTCGAGGAGGTCCATTTCCACGAAGTGGGAGCGGTCGACGCCATCATCGATATCGTCTGTTTCGCCGTGGGCTGGGAGTGGCTGGGAGTAGAGGAAGGCTACTGCTCCAAGTTTCCGGTGGGGGAGGGCGTCGTTCACTGTCTCCACGGCCGCCTTCCCAATCCCGCTCCGGCCACCATGAAGCTGATCGCCGGCTGGCCTCTTGTGTCCGTGGATTGCGATAAGGAACTCCTGACGCCCACAGGTGCGGCTCTTCTGACTTCCCAGTGCAAGCCGGGCCGCCCCGACGCTTTCGTTCTCCACGATTCGGCTTTGGGGGCGGGCACCAGAGAGTTGCCGTTCGCTAATGTGGTTCGGGTCAGTCTGGGGGAAAGCTCAGCCGGATCAGGATGGGAACGGCTTCTGGTCCTGGAGTGTCACCTGGATGACTCCACCCCGGAAACCCTCGGATACGCCTTGGAACGCCTTCTGAAAGAAGGCGCTCTGGACGCCTCCATCGAGCCCGTTCTGATGAAGAAGAACCGGCCGGGCCATCGGCTTTGGGTGCTGGCAAAGCCGAACGATAAAGAGCGTCTCGCCTCTGTCATCCTGACCGAGACGACCAGCCTTGGAGTTCGATGCCAGGAAGTGGAGCGATGGGCCCTACCGCGACGAGTCATCACTGTGGAGACCGCGGTCGGCCCCCTTCGGGTGAAGGAAACTCGGGATCCGTCCGGGTCCATCCGGTACGCCCCGGAGTATGAAGACGCTAAGAAGGCCGCGTTGGAATCCGGCCTGCCTCTGACGGAGATCTATCGGCTCGCCGATACGGCTGCGCGGTCAGCTCGGAGCGACTTCTAGGCTCCCTCCCGAAGCCGCTCCAACTTCGACGGAGATGCCTCAAAGCAGTAGCCGTAGAGGGCCGATTTCTGATGGGGATAGAAGGAAGGCTCGCCTTCGCCGAGCTGCATGTGCCAATGAAAGAACGCCTGGGTGAGGATATCCTTTTTGCCGTCCGCCAGTAGCTCTAGTTCGGCCACGTCGAATCCCGAGAACAGATGCCTTTTCTCCGGTCGGTCCGCTCCCTCTCGCTCAGCCTGGAGAAGGGTGTGGTATTCGAGATATTTCGGTAGTCCGGCCAGCAGAGAGAGACGCTGTAGCAGAGGGATCTGGGAGAGGAGAAACCCGCGTTGAATCAGCGACTTGAGGAAGCGAAAAACCTCCGCTCTGAACCAAACGGTTTCCGTCAGCTTCGGAGGACGGAGGGGGTCCGATGCTCGGCCTCGCAAGCCCCAACCCCGATTGCTGCCGTCGAGAAGCTGTTCGGCCCGCGAATCCAAATCCTCAAGATTGGAATCGACTTCCAAAGAGGCTGCCAGATACATGCCCATTGTCAACTCAAGTCGCTGCAACTGCTTCAACGGCATGGCTTTGGGGGCGGGTCTGTCTCGCAGCAGATGGATAAGACTCCAACGCAAAGATCGGAGTTCCACGATCGGGTGATGGCCACGGAGGAGCTGCTCTTGCCAGGCGCGGTATTGGGTGAAGGTTGTGGTGCGTCCCCAAGAGAGCGCCACATCCTTCTCGGTGACGGTGTTGTGGGTCCGAGAGACAAGCTGTGAGAGCTGGGCTTCGTAGCTTGACAGTGGTTTGCCGGTATTCTCCTGAATCGACTTGCACAGGAAGGACACTCCCACCACCACTCCTTCCGGGGTGTTGCTGAAAGTGAACGGAAACTGCTCACAGGCGCGAGGCTTCAGACCTGTGTCGTGGAGTCTGCAGCGATGCTCTTCCAGGAAGACACAAACTCCTTCGTCGGTGGAGTTGACGACCACTTGACCGTCGGAAAAAACTTTAAGGGGAGTGTAACCCGGTCTCGGCCTTGTTTGCCCGAGCGGGCCTAGGAGCGCGCGCTCGACCGGGGGCTCCCACCTCGAAGTACAGCACTTGTCACAATCGGAGCATTCGAAATTTTGGTCTTCGGGGAAGATGAGCTTGGTTGCTCGTGGTTTGCCGGTGGTGAAGCGCCGGCTCACGCCTCTGTCCGAGCGCCGGGCCCAAAAGACCGAATTAGGAAAGTGGTAGACCTGCCGATAGCTTTCGGCCAGAAGACGGGAGTAGAGATGAAACTCAGCGCCATTCTGCTCGGCCAGAGCAAGAAAGTTGGGAGCGACTCCACGGCTCGCGGCATCGATAAAACAGTTTCCGACCCGCACGCCGGTCTCCAGAGCCCGTCCCACCCCCATACTCGAAAGCGGACAGAATGCCGCCGCAGCTTCCCCCACCGCCACCCAACCCGGACCGTAGGAGGGGCGCAGGATCGAGAATCCCGCTGCCACCCGGCGTGGTTTCTGGTGGAGGGCCATAGAGCCGAAACGTTCCTTGGCGTGGATGGATTCGGCCAGCCTGGCTCTCCAAGCTTCCTCGGGTTCTCCCCGATCGAGATCGCTGTCAGTGACGAAAACGGCCACCGCTCTCCGAGCGTCGATAGGGGCACCGTACCACCAACCCGACTCGGTACTCTCCATCAACATGTCGTTGGTGGAGCGATATTCGCCCTCCAGGAATCCGACCAGGGCAATCTGCCGGTCCAGCCTTTGGGTTTGTGAGCCGGCCCCCTGGGCCCCCCGCCCCGTCGCCACCACTAGCCAGTCAGCTTGAAACTCTCGCTCTCCTACCGAGTAGTGCCAGAGGTTTTCCTGTCGTCTCAGGTCGTTCACCCCGAATCCCAACTCCAGCCTGGCCCCAGCTTCTCGGGCCCGCACAGCAAGTGCGAGGTCAAGACCGGTCCGGTCTAGAGCCCACCAGGAGGGAGGGGAGTAGCGGCTTAGCTCTCTCTCCGCCCAAGCTCCCACCACTCCAAGCTCCGTGAGATAAAACGAATGGAAGGAATCGGGTAAGAGTCTTTCCACCCATTGCTGCCCTTCGAGAGAAAGCAGCTCACCGACTCTGGGCGAGTCCATTTGAGACTTCTCCACCAGATGAACCTGGTGGCCGGCCGAACCCAGTGTCATGGCCACGGCGCTTCCAGACGGCCCGGCACCCAGGATCAAAAAACTCTGAACGCTCATATATTCAGACTAGATGGCAGCTGTTTCAGTTTCTCTTTCAAATGTCTAAAAAGTATCACTTATTCGGGGCGGTGAAGAGATACTCAGTGGATACATCCTAAAATAAAACAGAGGCTCTCGCGCGTCAGTTTGGCGACGAGAGCCTCTGAAAAAAAAGAATTCGCTCTATAAATCCTTGTCCGTTATTCCGAGCCAAGCTCTCACAGAGAGAGTAGAGAAAATAGCACTAGCTTGATATGTACTGGGTGATGGCGTTCATGGCTTTGTCAGCCATTTTGGCCTTGTTCACGGTCACTTTGGCCGTGATTTCGTGAATCTTCGTCTGTAGCTCAGAATTGATCTGCCATCTTTGCATCTGAGACTTTCGAGACTCGGCGCCCATCTGGGTAAAGATGTTCTGGGCTTGGAGCATGTCGCTCTGCTGTTGTTGAAGTATTGCTGCCTGGTTGGCCTGGTTGAAGCCGCCGAAACCTGTAAATCCGTTAATTGCCATATATTATTCTCCTAGCAATCTCAGACTAACAGCAACATGACCACAACTTTCGTGAAAGTATCCATAACTTATCCATGAGAGTGGGAGTTTCGAGTTATCTATCGCCCACTCCAACGACGCGTCCGCACCTTATGGGTGAAGTCTCGCTTGAGCTTGTTCCACTTCTTACTGTCTTCTTCGCCGATCAGGGTGTAGGCAAAGCCTTCGCGACCCATCCGTCCGGTACGTCCGACCCGGTGGGTTAGAAGCTCGGAATTCTCAGGGAGTTCGTAGTTCACCACCAACTCCACGTGGTCCACATCCAGACCGCGCGCGGCCACATTGGTAGCCACCAGCACCGAGGTCTCGCCGTCGCGGAAGTCCTGCATCACACGGTCTCGCGCGTTCTGGCTCATATTACCTTGAAGGCAACTGACGGCGTAACCCATCTTGTCCAGTTTCTGGGCCAACCGTCGGACACCGCGTTTGGTCCGTCCGAACACGATGGAGCTTCCGTCTCGGCTGTTGTCCAGCAGCGTCCTGAGCACTTCGAGCCGGTCGTTGCGGCCGAAATCGAGAACGGTGTGTTCGATTTGCGGCTCCTCTTCCGGAGTGGTCTCAACCTTCACGTTCACCGGTTGATAGAGATACTTCTTGCTGGCTTGATGGACCCACTCCGGCATGGTCGCGGAGAAAAGCGCCGTGACGTGATCACCCTTGAGGCTCTGCAGAATACGCTCGACATCGCGGGCGAAGCCCTGGTCTAGCATCTCGTCGGCTTCGTCGATCACGACGTAGTTGAAGCTGTCCAGTCGGATCGCTTTGCGGTTGATCAGGTCGACCAGACGGCCGGGGGTCGCCACGATGATATGGGTGCCCCTCTTGAGCGCCGCGATCTGAGGGTTGATAGAACGTCCCCCGAACACGGCCATAACTCTCAGTTTGTCTTCTCGAACCAACTCGGAGATGACGTCCACAATCTGATTGGCCAATTCCCGCGTGGGGGTGAGCACCAACGCCTGGGGCGCTTTATTGTCGGGGTCCACGAATTCCACCATCGGAAGCGCAAAGGCCAGGGTCTTCCCGGAGCCGGTACTGGCCTGGCCTATAACGTCTTTGGATTGGAGGAGAAGGGGGATGGTTTCTTCTTGGATGGGGGTGGGGTTTGTGATGCCCTGCCGCTTCAGAGCGCGCAGGCTCTGGGGCAAGAGATCGAAATCTTTAAAATGCAAGTAAAATTTTGTCCTTTAGGAGATGCCGAGCATCTCGTGATGGAGTCACGATATCACACCTTGTCAAGATGAGACATCGCGAGTGGGAAGGTGATGAGTCTTCAGCGGAGCTTCGGCAGAGGGTTTTGTGGTCGGTTTAGCGGCTTGGTACTCGCAGCCGAGCCAGCACAAACGGGGTGCCGATAAAGTTGAGCAGCACCCGACACTCTTCGAGTTCGAACCCGGCTTCTTGCAAGCGAGGGAGGGTCTTTCGGTTCAGATGGCAGCCTCCACAGATTCTAGACCAGAGTGGCGTGAAAAGCTCGTGGAGCCTTCCTGGTACGCCGGCTCCTTTGACGTGCTCAATCAGGTGAAGCGTCGCGCCGGGTCGAGCCACTCGAAGAACTTCCTCGATGACCTTGGTGGTGTTGTGCACGCTGCAGAACACGAAGGTGGACACGATATGATCGAAGGAGTTGCTTTCCAGTGGAAGTTCCTCTGCTCTACCTTTCAAAAGAGTCATTCCCGGAGGGCGGAACGGCTCGGAACGACTCAGCATATCAGGATCGGGTTCGATGGCTGTCACGACCTCGGGGTTAGCATAGAGCGGGAAATTCGCCCCGGTTCCGCTTCCCACTTCAAGAACCGGACCGGAGAGCGGTTCAAGCAGGTCCGCTCGGGCACGTCCCAAGGCCCGCTCGAAGGGGGTCATGAAAATGTCGTAACAGAGTCCGTTCACGCTTCGATGTGGGAGGGAGCGCAGCGAACCGGAGACCTCGAGCGAGCCGACTCTTCCGCGGCTGCTACAACCTCTAATGCTCGTAAACCGTCTTCTAGATTCGGTTGAATCTCTCGGCCCGAGGAAACGGCTTGAACGAATTCCTGGAGAGTCTCCTGATAAGAAGGGGTCCACCACGGCGCCCGTCGCTTTTTGAGTAGATAGGGGATGCCTCGAACCGTTCTGATCAGTTTGCGTAATCGAACATGCTTGGCGTGACCTGGAGTGTGCTCCAGGGCGTTGGACGCGATGAAATCTACCGCTAGACCTCCCAGCTCTCCGTAAACTTCGATCCGATGGGCCATGGCTCCAACGGCCGAAAAATGCCCGTGACAGACGACGCCGGTTGAGGTCGTTGCCTCCAGGGTCGCGACATCATCGTCGTGCCGAACGGATTTGAGATGAGCACGCACCGTATCGGTCTCTTCTCCGGTCAGAAAGCGCCATAAATCGAAATGATGACTGGCAAGGTCCAGGAGCACTCCGCCACCGGCCGCTCTGCTAGTCCGCCATTGGGAGTCGCTCGATTGCGGCACACACTTGACGGAGTTGAGGCAGAGCGGTCGTCCAATCAGGCCCGAGGAGACGGCATCCTTCATCTTCTTGATTAGGGGATCTCGCCTGAAATTGTATCCCACCATCGCCGGTGACCGTGAGTTGGAGGTTTCTTTCATCTCGACCAGAGTACGGCCTTCGCTCAACTCGGAGGCCAGCGGCTTTTCCAAATAGAGCGCCAGACCCCGGCTCAAGACTTCCCGAGCGCAAGCAGCGTGATGTCCGGTGGGAACCGAGACGATAACCGCATCGGGAGAGCTGATATCCATCATTTCGCCGGCATCGCGATAAAGGTCTATCTCGGCGGAGACTTCCCTGACTTTCCTCAGCGCTTCGGGCGAAGGATCGGCAATGGCCACTACCCGCACCTGCGGCATATTCAAGAGGAGAGGTAGATGAACGGTTTGGGCTATCTTGCCATAACCGGCTAACCCGATTTTAATCATGACGAAATCCTTACCTGGCGTGGGGACGGTCTCCTGCGTTCCCAGGGTTTACCGACCGGTCGGCTCTCCGGCAGCCCATTCTTCATAGATCTCATTGTAGACCGGCACCTGATGCTCATCCGGTTCGGTGATGACTCCCGCCGGCAACTCTGAAGACAGGGAAATGTAGTCTTCGGTCGTCAGGAGCGCGGCTCCCAGGGCGGTCGCTTCTCCCATCGGACTCACCGCCACGGCGTGACCGGTGACGTCGGCCAGCAATTGTCTCCAGACCGGAGAAGCGAAAAAGCCTCCGGTGCATCGGAGCGGCTGGTTGGTGGGTTCGAGTTGCTCCAGAAGGCGGCGTAAGCAAAACGCCACTCCCTCGACTGCGGCCCGGGCCAGGTGACCGAAGTTGTGTTCGAACGACCACCCGGTGATATGTGACTTCACTTCGGGTTGCCAAAAAGGCGCTCGCTCTCCGGAAAAGTAGGGGTAGACTCGAAGCCCGTCCGCGCCCGAAGCGACCACGCTCACTTTACGGAGGATCTCTTCTTCGCTCATCTGTTGCTGGAGCTTGAGCCAGTCTAAGACCGAGGTCCCGTTGCTCACAGCGCCTCCGCGAACCCAGTGGTCCTGGTCCAAGGCGTATCTAAACAGCGACGACTGAAAGGGGTAATCTCCGGACGACTCCATCTGCCGGATAGCTCCCGACGTGCCCAGGGAGAGGGCCACCCTTCCGGCGATGACCGCCCCTACCCCCAGATTGGCCAGCGGTCCGTCGCCGGCACCCACGTGCAGCCGATGTTTTTTCCACTGGTCCACGATCGGGTCCACGGAAACGGAGGGTAGCAGCTCGGGGTCCAAATGAAGACGCTCAAGAAGGCGTTGGTCCCAATCTTGTTTTTGATGGTTCCACAGGCCCGTGGACGACGCGATCGAAATATCCAAGGGAAACCGCTTGCCGGTGATCTTTTCCAGGAGATAGTTCTTGAGGTCGGTCACTCGCTGGACTCGATTCCATGTGGCGGAGTGGACTTCTTTAGCCCACAGCAGCTTGCTGGGCCACGACATCGGATGAAGAGGAGTGCCGGTGCGTAGGTGGGCGCCGGGATCGTCTTTTTTCAATTGGGCGGCCTGAAAGGCCGAGCGTCCATCGGCCCAGGAGATGCAGTCGCCCATGGCCTGGTCGTCGGCATCCACCAACACCAAACCGTGCATGGCCGAGGCGAAGCCGAGATCGCAGTCGTCCGGTAGCTTGGCCAGAAGAGCCTGGAGCCCGTGCTCTAGTTTGCCCAGATTGTGCTCGACTCTGTTGGGCTGAGGCCGCAGGAGCGGGCAAGTCAAGCTCCACTTATCGATGAGTTCGGGTGTGCTCTCGAAGTCGAAAAGGCAGACCTTCAAGGTACTCGAGCCGATATCAATCCCCGCCGACGGCATGACGATAGCTTCCCGAAGCTCTGGGGAACTCTTCTATTTTAAGACAACGAGGCGAGGGGTCCTACGATAAATCTGGGGTAAAATCACGCGGCTAGACCCAGCCATCTTGATTTGAGAGCTTTGGCCTTTTCGCGCCGGTGCTGAGTCCTTGTGTCAACGAAG
>Ga0208701_100115_pt1 | contig 38948 bp, 30 predicted proteins | sample DeeseametaMP1482_FD_184188 | JGI IMG/M metagenome (GOLD analysis project Ga0208701, IMG submission 184188) | Marine microbial communities from the Deep Pacific Ocean - MP1482 (SPAdes) | ecosystem: Environmental > Aquatic > Marine > Oceanic | place: South of Fiji, South Pacific Ocean | collected... | reverse complement strand
TGGCGGGGTCCGGGACCCTGGGGTCCGGCCCGGGTGTGGGAAGGTCGCTCGCGGTCTCGTCTGTCGCGTTTTCGGTGTCGATAGCCCAGGCTAGGTAGTAGAAGAAGACACCCAGGCCGAGGAAAGGGAGGGGAGGAAAGGCCAGCATCCGCACGGTCGCGAGGAGCGACACGAGCAACATAAACCCGGAGGCTTGACGGAGGACCTTGGGGTGCAAGAGTTCCGAGGTAAGGTCTTGAGCAAAGTTGGAGCCGGTGGCTGCGCGAGAGACCAGCAACCCCATCGCCGTGGACACGAGAAATCCGGGGATGGTGGTCACCAGGCCGTTGCCAACGGTCAGGATGGCGAAGGTGGAGAGAGCTTCTTGAACCGGCAGGTTGTGATAGAAAGCGCCGACCAGCACACCGCCCACCAGATTGACAATCATGATGACGATGGCGGCCATGCTGTCGCCTTTCACAAACTTGCCGGCGCCGTCCATGGAACCGTAGAAATCAGCTTCGCGTTGGACTTTTTCCCGACGTCGTTTCGCTTCATCGGCGTCGATGTTGCCGGCCGCCAGGTCTGAGTCGATAGCCATCTGTTTCATCGGCATAGCGTCCAGCGTAAAGCGCGCCGCCACTTGAGCGATCCGCTCGGATCCGGCGGTGATCACCATCAACTGGATGATGATGAGGACGATAAACATAATCATGCCGACCACGATGTTTCCACCGACCACCACGTCTCCGAATGCGGGAATGATTTGCCCGGCACCAATGGGCGTTCCGTCGACGGGATCTTTCAGGTGTCCGTTCAGCAGTACCATGCGGGTAGACGAAACGTCGAGAGCGAGTTTGAACAAGGTGAAGCAGAGAAGCATGGTTGGAAAGATCGAAAACTCGAGGGTTTCCTTGATGTGAAGTACGGTGAGGATGATGATCATCGCCATGGCGATGTTGATGACGAGGAGGACGTCGAGAAGCGGACTGGGTAGGGGAACGATAAGCATGAAGACGACCCCGATCAGTCCGACGGCCGTGAGGACATCCGAGAATCGGAGCAGGCTGAGAATAGGATTAGCAGTCAATAGGGACCCTCGCTTTCATCTCTTTGGTCGCGGAGTACAACCGGCTCATCCCGTTGTAGCGAGAGTTTACAATGCTTTAACTTCGTGTTAACTGCGGGTTCATAAAACCAGATACTTCTCGAACCACTGCACGGTCCGCTCCCAGAGGAGATTCCAGTCGGCTTCTCTCATAAAGTGGCCCGAGTCGGGATATTCGTAGTGCTGGAGCCGCTCCGGACAGTCTCGGTAGCTTTCCTTGGCGCGCTCCATGAAGTCTCTCGTGGGGAGCGGACTGACGTGTTCGTCTTTTCCGGCGTTTTGAGCCAGCAACGCTTTCGGATAGATCCGCTCAGGGTGATGGTGCGGACTAGCGTTGTACCACGGCTCGGGTAGGGGCTTGGGCGAACGGGCCGACCAGTCTGGTGAGCCGAGAATAGGAGCGACGGCACGGATGTCGTCGCAGACGGCTCCGGCGGCGAAGGCGATGTAGCCTCCCATGGATATGCCGGTCAAGCCGAAGGATCCGTGATTGGGGAAGAGTTTCTTTAATTCGCAGACCAGAGCGGGGATTTCGACGACGCTGGCCCGGACCATCTCCAAGAAGTGTACGTGGGAATTCTCCTCGGACATTCGTCGCTCCAGGTCCGGGTAGCGCCGCTCTCCGTGTCCTACGGCATCTACTCCTACGGCAAGGAAACCGCGACGGGCCAGGCCGGCGAGCTCCTTTTCTTGAGTCTCCTTACATGCCGTGAGGCCGTGATACACCAGCACGGTTCCTCGGAGATCTCTTGCCTCGTGAAGAATGAGGACGGGGACGGCTCCGATATGCTGTTGCAGACGCTGCAAACTACACCCCGAAAAACTCGCTAGAGTACATCGTCGAGAAGCTCCTTGAGGTAATCATCTCCATGAAGGTTCATGAGCCACGCCGAAAGACGCATGACGTCTTCGTTCTTATCTTGCCGCCTGTAGTGGGCCACCGCTCCTTCATACCAACTCCGAGAGTCTCGGCCCAGGCGTTGGAAGACGTCACCCAGCGCTTCGAGGATAGGGGCACTTTCGAGCGGATTCAGGCGCATGCCGTCTTGCAGGACCTGGGCCGCCTCCTCGTAGCGTGCCATTCCGGTGAGAGTTCTTCCCAATTCGAGATAGGTTTGCCATCGGTCGCTGTTGAGAGCCATACTGTCGCGAAAGCATTTTTCCGCCATTTGCAGTCGTTGACAGTCTCGATGGATCTGACCCTTCTGTAAGTGGATCTGAGGCTGGAGCAGTCGCAGAAGGTCTTGTTCGCCCTGGGGACGGTTTTCAGCGCAAAGAACAAGCAACTCGTCGAGTTTTTCAAGGGCGGCGTCGTGCCGCTTCTCGTTCCACAAGAGATCCGCCAACTCTACCAACTGGTGCGAAAGTTCGACGACGTTCTCCAGTTTCTTACAGAGTTCGACGGCGAACTCTCTTGCGGAAAGGTCGCGGGGCCTTTTCCTAATCCCTTTGAGACACAACTTGAGCGCGTCGTCTAACCGGCCCTCTGCCTCCAGGGAGCGGGCCCGAATTACTTCATCAGCCATCCGGGACATTTCGCCCATTGGAATATCTGCCCTGTCTAAAAGAAGACAGTTTAACCCGATATGAACCGGCGCTAAACCGGCTTTAGCAGTTCTACTTCATCTGGCGTGAACAGGACTCGGATTTCATCCCCGGGACGGACCACTCCACCTCGGCGCACCACGGCCATCACTCCGGCTTTGCGAATGAGACCTCCGTTGGAATCTCTCCCGAGCACCGCTTGCATCAGACCCGGTCGAAACTCATCGAGTTGGGCACACGGGTTCCGGAGACCGCTGATCTCGACCACCGCCCGGGCCCCCAGAAGAAGCTGGACTCCGGCCGAGAGTTCGAGCAGGGCGATGCCACGGGTCGTGATGTTTTCACCAATCATTCCGGGCCCGAGGTCGAAGCCTGCCGTATTCAATTCGTCCAGAAGCTCACCATGCAGGAGGTGCACTTGCCGGAGATTCGGCTGAGTCGGGTCGCGACGCACTCTCGACCGGTGCTTCACGGTCCGGCCGAGATGAGCGTCTCCTTCGACGCCCAGCCCGGCCAGGAGAGTGATACTGGCAACGACATCCTTAACGAACCGGTGCTCCGAACTCAGGCTTACCGATTCGACCAGCATTTCTATTTCTTAGGTGTGACTTTGAAGATGCTGATGGTGGCCGGGTCGCTCATTCCCTTTTTCTGGGATATCACGGCCAGCGTGTTGTCGGCGTTGTAGTTGATGCTCTGAACAGGGAGCTTGCTCTCGTCGATGCTATCGATGACCTTAGGGCCTTCTTTGGTCCAAACCACGAACTCAGTGGCGGACTTGTAGCCCTGCATGGGGTTCGACATATCGTTGGTGCTGATGGAAAGTCCGTAGAACGGCTTCCACAGATACTTCGGGTTGAAGTTGAGAGTTTTCTGGCCGAGTTCGAAAGCGGTCACATACTTCTTGGTCTCGGCGTCGATGATGAAAAGACCCGCTTTGATCTTGGGCGGAATCTGATAGTAGCTGATCAACAGATGTCCACCGCCCCACTGCCAGTTGGCTTGGAGAAAGGTCATGGAGCCTTCGGGCGGCTTCTTGTCGGCGGGTACGTCCGTCAGCACGGTCGCGTTGGCACCGCTGTCGAGATCGATGATACCGGCCACGTTGTCCCAAGCAGCGTTGGGCGGCATGAGAGCCCGTCCCCATCCGATCTTGCGGACCACGGCCCCGGACTTGGTTTTGTAGGTGATGTAGTCGACTCCGGAGATAGCTTGGCCGGGAAGGAAGCTCTTGAGTTTCTTGCCGTTCTTGACGTCCCAGACCACGATACCGTTGCTCATGGTACCCAGAACAAGAAGGCTCTGGTCCTCACTAAAGTCGTGACACAGGATCTTCTTCGGGTCGGCCTTGATGTCGAGCTTTTTGACGGCTTTGCCGGTCTTCCAGTCGACGTAGGTCAACGGCAAGTCTTTGCGCATGAGGATCAGTTGGGTCCCGTCGTTGGAGAACGCAAACCCGTCGACTCCGTCGAAGCCCTCCACGGACTCCTTAACCTCGGCCACCTTCTCGCCGCCGGCGACGTCCCAAACGGTGACGACTTTACCGGTATGGGCAAAGGCAGCCACATACTTGCTATCCGGGCTGAAGGTCGGTCGGGACCAGCTAAACTGGTCTTCCCCCGCGAGTTTTTTATCCAATGTAAACTCCGGAGGAGCCGGCACGATGGTCTGTGCCACGGCCATTTGGAGGCCGAGCAGAAGAAACAGCCCGACCCACTTGAATCTTGATTTGAACATTGAAATACGCCTCCCTTGACATCGGCGCGATTCTCAGTTGAGAGGCAAGGCCCTTCTTCGGCCTTCTGAGCAACCTACAGGGAAATTTTGTCGGAGGAGTCGTCGGTCAAGACGGCACCTGTCTTGAGTTCGGCAAACCAGCAGTAACTGGCCAAGATGAGGTAGATACCAACCGACAAGCCAAGGGCGATTTCGATGCTGGCGACCCATGCTTCGGTTTCCGCGTCTGTACTGGTGAATATGGCGACCGCGAGGACGAGCATGATTGTAAGGAATCCTTGAATCGAACGGTAGTGGACCGCGGCTCTCGAACCTTCCGTTTCCGAAGCCTGACGTCGTAGAGCTTCTATCCAGAGCAGAACTCCTCCGAAAATTACCAGTGGAGCGAGCCGGTCGCCGAGCGAAAAGCAAGTCAAGAAGCTCAGAACGGATAAGGCCAGACAGAGGCGGACGTCTCCGCGTTTGGTCAAAATCCCTAACACGAGTCCGGCTGCCCCATACAGGAAGATGGCGAACAGGATCCCCTCTCCCAGGGTGACGAGCGGGAGTATGTTGGCGATGAGGATGATGAGCGCCACGATCCGGACTGGTGGTTTCAGCATGGTCATAAATAATTCCAGGTGCCCTCAGGCAACTCCTAGCCCGGCCAAGACCTGAAGGAGTCGACTCACAGCCTGAGTCGCCACCGACTCCAGATGCTCGTCGAGCTCGGCCGTTTCAATAAGAAGGTCGGAGTCGGCTCCCTCACTCTTCAGTTGGTCTTCAGCGGCAGTCCAGGTTTGCGCGGGCCCGAAGAACACGCTTGGTTTTCCGAGCCTCTGCATCCAGACCACCTCGGTCAACGTTCCAAGTGTATCGCTCACGAAGACACAGCCGTGACAAAAGGCCACGTTGACGACGTTTCGTGAAAAGGGACTTTGACCAAGATCTTTTGGAGCGTCGAAAGCGGTCCGAATGACGTGGTCGTAGTCGGAGGGCTGGTACTGAGCTCGAGGTAGGATGGCGTAGCTGATGCCTCGGCGGTCTCCTACTTCTTGGAAGCCCTCCAGCGCCGAACTCATGGCACCACCGCCCCCGCCCGTCAGCAGGTCGTTTCCCGAGACGGCTATGGCCTTGCCCGCGGCTCGGGCGTAGGGACTTGGGTCAACTCCCGAGCCAAAAACGGCGATTACCAATTGTCGTCGTCTTGCTTTTCGTATCCGTTGAGGATCTCAAGGTCGGTGGGCGTCACGGGCACGGCGTTGTACGGAAGGTCGGCGTAGCTCGAAACGGATTGGATATACCCACTGTAAGAATCGAAGCCGACCGCCAGGTAGTTGCCTGGCTGCTCCAGACTGTAGTCCCAGTCGTAGCGCACGGAACACTCCCAGATGTAAAGCTTGTCACCCATAAACTCGGCGGTATGTTTTGGGTGGCCTAGGAAACCCAGGAGCTCCTTAACGTGTCCGCCAGAGCGCCATTTGAAAGTGCGGGGAAGCGTGACAAGCTGCTTGCCGCCCTGTCTCAGCCAGATATCGTCGGTATCTCTCTGGCTGTATCGAGTTTCAATGACGTACTGATTCGGATCGTAAGAAACCCCCGGCTTCAGACCGCGTCCGGCAATGAGGACGGCACAGATGGAGAGGACGATGATAAAGACCCAGATTTCTCGTTGACGCGCTTTCATTCATCTCAAAACTTCGAGATCTGTATTGAAACCCCCCCTTCGAAAGGGTCTTGGAAGCCTTCAGTATTGTTTGAGGATTTTTTCGGTCTTTTTTAAGAGTGATGGCCCGTTTACAAGTTTGTGATACTTTGTACGACTCTCCTACGTACTATGTTGTTAGCACTTATCTCGAAAGGTATAGATATGAACGTCAGAGTTGCCAGTTACAACGTGAAGAACCTCTTTATGAACAGAGACATCGACAGTGGAAGTCGCACTCGTCCGAAGTCGGAAAGGTCCTTGGCCGCTCTGGCTGAGAGCTTGGAAAGAATGGAAGCCGATGTTGTGGCCTTCCAGGAGCTGTCTTCACAGGAAACTCTGGAAAAAGATCTGCTGAGCCGACGCGGACTGGCTGAAAAGTATCCGCACGTGGCCTGGACCAAAGGCAACGACGAGCGCGGTATTAGAGTTGGCATCATATCGAAATACCCTTTCACCATGACGGAAAGCCACGCCGACCACGTCATTCCTTTTGCCGATGGAAGTGGCGAAGGAAAGTTTAGCCGCGACCTGCTGAGAGTCGATATCAACACCGACTCGGACCCGGAAGCAGACCTGAGCGTCTACACCACCCACTTCAAATCTCGCCGCCCCGCTGACCCGGGCGAGGTCAACGCCGACGTTCGTCGCCTCTCCGAGGGCATCGAGACTCGGAAGATCGTGGAGAAAGAAATGGCGGAGTTCCCGAACCGTATGTTCGTGGTGACCGGTGATATGAACGACAACACCAACGACCCGCCGGTACAGGCCATCCTGAACGGTTCCGGAGAGGGCGCCGAAAAGTGGGTCGACAGCCTGGACCACCTGGCCGAAAACGACCGCAACACCTGGCCGGCCAATCCCACCCATACCCGCTACCCTCCCGAGCAGTTCGACCACATCATCTATCCTCAGCGCTTCGATGGCCAGGTGACTCGCCACGCTCCTCTGCGATTTGAGCAGTCCATCGATTCCGACACCAAGTGGGTCTCTTCCGCGGCCAGCGATCACCTCCCGATCATCGCGGACCTGGAAATCAAAGAGTAGCCAGAGACACCTTCCCCCCCAAAAAAGAGGGCCCCGAAAGGGCCCTTTTTTCGTACTGCTACAAAAGCGGAGAGTTATCTGATAAGTATGATATTTGTGGGGTTGATCTTATTTATGCACGGTCATACGACCGACAAACAGCGAACTCCCCGCTTGTTAAACGACTTTGCGACGTCGCTACGACTGCCCTGCCGGGGAGTCAGAATGTACTAGTCTTAAACTAATGTGAGTCAGCTTAGTCCTCTGAGAGTCGATGGCTCTCCTAGTAACCGTACTCCTCTTTGTCACGAGCGGCCTGTTCTGCTGCTCGCTTCTCGACCTCGCTGACATCCTGTTCCTCATCGATGTCCTGGAGAGTGGCCAGAACCTCTTTGAGGCTGGGATAACGATTGGCCGGATCTTTCTCCATCATACGAAGAACCATATCCGCCATTTTTTCCGGAATCTCTTCGCGATGTTCGCGCGGGTTCTTAGGCTTTTCTTGTAGCTGCATCATAAGGAGAGCTACGGAATCATTGGAGATGAAGGGACGCTGACCCACCAGAAGCTCATAAAAGAGAACTCCCAGAGCGTACTGGTCGCAGGACGCACTCGGCTTCTTCCCCTGAATCTGTTCGGGTGCGATGTAGGCGGGGGTGCCTAGCACCGTGCCTTCCTTGGTGAGAGAAATATCGTCGGAGATGGCACGACCCAGTCCAAAATCGCTTATCTTGCACATTCCTTTAGACATGAGGACGTTAGCGGGCTTGATGTCGCGGTGCACGATATCGTGTTCGTGGGCGTGCAGTAGAGCGGTCGCCAACTGGCCCATAAGCTCCCGGGCCTGCTTCAGCGGCAAGCCTCCGGGTGTGATCAGGTCGCTGAGAGTACCTCCCTGGACGTACTCCATGATGATGAAAAGGAGCTTGCCTTGCTCGCCCCAACTGTACATTCGAACGATGCCGGGATGGTTTAGCTTGTGGGCGATTCTGATCTCGCGACCGTACCGAGCGAGAGCGTCCTTACCTTTGGTCGCTTCCTCGTTTAGGATTTTGCAGGCCACAGCCTTGTCACGATCGAGGGAGTCAGCGGGCACACCGAGATAAACTCTGGAGTTCGCTCCCGAGCCGAGCGGCTGAGAGAGGATGAATCCGTCCAACTCCTTCATCAGGAAGGGGTCGTCGGGATCGGCTTCCGCTTTAATGACCTGAAGATTCTTGGCTCGGTCGGAGTTCAGCTTCCACTGGACAAGACCCGTGACCGCGAGCGCTCCGGCGATCCCGGGCACGATATAGATCCCCCAGAGGTTTGGTCCCCACTCTCCGAGGAGTCGACTTCCGAGCCACGCGCCGACGAGACCGACCCCGGTGGAACCTATGTGACCGTAGGGGATCTTGGTGGGGAGTATATAGTTGGCGGCGTAGCCGATGGCAAAAGCCATCACGAACATCATTAAGAATCCCAGGACGCTGCTAAAAAGCCAGAAAAAGAGGGCGATACCCGCGATGGCGGCCACCCAATGCTGGGGGGTAAAGTTGTCCGTGGGCATTTGATTGATTGTACGTGTTCTCGACATGACTACGCTCCTTGGAAAACATTGGACACCACGCGCCTTAAACCTGTTCGTGCAAGGGGGGTTGCGAAGAACCGGGAAGGCCCTCGAAGTATGATACAACTTTTTGCCCCGCTAGTCACACCTTTTCAATCCGACGAGTCGGTCGATGAGGAAGCGTTTGTCGAGAATATATCGCTGTACGAAAAGGCTCCCCTGGACGGTTACGTCATCAACGGCAGCTCGGGTGAGGCGGAAATGCTCACCCAAAGCGAGAGAGTACGTCTGGTTCGTCTGGCAGTTGAGCACAGCGATCGCAAGGTCATCGCGGGGGTTGCCGCGACATCCGTTCGGGCAACGATGGAGGAGTTGACGCTGCTTGAGGGACTCCGTTTGGATGCCGTGTTGGTGCGCACTCCGAGCTATTTCGGGGCGCAGCTGGACCAGGTCTCCTACTATCGTGAGGTGGCAACACAAAGTCGATTCCCGGTTATAGTCTATCAGATACCGCAGTGCACGGGAGTTCGACTCACCGGGTCGGAGTTGGGTCGGATCGCCGGGTTCGAAAACGTTTGCGGAGTGAAGGACAGTCTCGGCGATCTGTCCTTACTCAACGAAGTGGAGTGGCCGGAGGACTTTCGGTATTTCCTGGGTGCCTCTGCTCTGCTCCAACCCGGATTGGCGGCCGGGGCATGCGGTGGAATCCTCGCCCTGGCGGATGTGGTGCCGGAGTTGTGCCGGACCCTGTTGGAACTCTCGGCCGATCCCGAGCGCCGGCAGGAGGCCAGGGAGTTGCAGCGCCGGCTTATTCCTCTGAACAGACTGATCGGGGGTTCGAAGGGGTTTGGGATCGCCGGTCTCAAAGCGGCCTGCGAGCTCCGGGGCTATAAAGGCGGAGCGCCCCGCCGACCCTTGAGGAGTCTGAGCGAGGCGCAACGCATAGAACTGGAAAAAGTGATTACTCGACTTGAAACAGGACTCTAGAAGTCTTGCCGCCTCCAACCACGTTGGCTAGATGCCAGCCGGACTGGAGCTGTTTTGCTTGCATATTGTCGCTGACCGATTTGGATGTCGAGGCGTCGAAGAGCAAGATAAACGGCTGCACACCGTTTTTCACGTTGCCGGTTTCATCGCAGGGAAAGATATTCACGATGATCTGACCTTCCACATCTTTCACCGCCATCGCTGCCGAGGGGGCTACCGCGGTTTCGACCACGGCGAAATTGTCGGACGACTCCGTTTCCATGGCCGGCTTGTCACCTACTGATACAGGGAACGGCAGATAGTCCGGGTTGCTGAGCGCCGGCACGGAAAGGACGAGCACGGCTAAGATAGTTAGTAAAGAACGCATAGGTCACTCCTTTAGGTTGGGGGTTGAATCGATTGTGAGTTACGCCGCCACGGGAGCTTCCCCTTTTTGCGAGCTAGGGCTTAGAAGAACAGCTCGGGCGGCAGTTCCATCTCCACCTCGTCGACCATGGCCATCGGCTCGGGCGCCTCCGACGGACCGTGCTTGTCGAGTTTGAATCGATCCACCTCGGCCTTCAATTCTTTCAGGGTGTCGTTGGTGCCGAGGCTGTCCAGAAGAGTTTGATGCTTTTCAGCTCCGAGCACCTCTTTCGTGGCCTTGAAAGTAGCATCTCCGTAGGAGTAGCCGCTGTCTATAAGCTTGTCACGCAGGTCGGCAATCTCCGGATGAGCTTTGGCCAGGTCCTGATGCATTTTGCCCGACTCGCGTTCGTAGTTGCCCAGGAGGCGAAGAACATATCGAACGGAGCGCTCTCGATCTTCCTCGATAAACCATTCCTTGCCGGGGCCGTCTTTTTCCCGGTTGAGAAAAGCGGCGTGGTCCTTGGTGTTGAGCTCGAATGCATCATCCCAAAGCTCATCGAATTGTTGAATACTCTCGTTTTTGGCCTTCTGGGACCCTTCATCTTTCGGGTCGAAGTGAATCAGCGCCGAAGTCTCCCAATTTTCTCGCATGCCCTGGGTGCTGAAATTGGTGCTCCCGGTGATCTCTCCCTTATCGGTGATCAGTTGCTTTGCGTGGATCTTTCGGTCGTGCTCATTGGACCGCTCCAGTTTCGACCAACGCGGTTGAATCCCGTGGTCCTCCAGGTACTTCACACCGTAGCTGTTGGGAGTGCCTCCATGAGGATACAGACCCGAGTCGGCAACCACTCTGATGTCCAGTTCCTTGCCTTGCTCCTGGAGTTGATCTCTTCGTTCGACCAGTGCGGCGGCCACGGCTCGAGTGATAACGAAGCTTGGCATATAGACGAATTCATCCGCTTTATTGATAGCCGACAACACGAGGGCTTCGCGTTCTACCGGCACATCGGCGACATCCACTCGAGTGGAGCCGGCTTTGGCGCCCGATGCGGTCGTCATGTCGTCCAGTCGGTCGAGATTTTCAGGAGCGGTGGTCACGTCGATCGCTCGCTGAACCAGACCGGTCAGTAGCTTCTTTCCTTTGGGGCTCAACTGAAGATGGTATCTGCCTCCCAACATGCGGGACACCTCTTTTTCGTAGTCTCCCTCGAACACGATGAGGTCGGAGAACTTCACTCCCGACTTCTTGGCCATCGCCTCCAGCTGCTCGACCGTTTCGACTTTTGGGAGCTTGGTTCCGGGCTCGCTCGGGCCTCCGACCGTATCTAGCAAAGAGAGAAATCCGCGTTTACCCAACCTGAGATTGGTGTCCGCGAATTTTTCGATATGACCCTCTCCCCAGATGTCTTCCAGGGTGGCACCTCGCGAGGTTTGAATGTCTCTGACCAGGTTTTGGGACAGTTTTTCGGCCGCCGGACCTTTCACCACATATCCGGAATCGACATTTTCTCCCGAACCCAGGTTGGCGTTCATTCCACTCACCAGGACCTCGTCGCCGAGTCGAATCACCTTGCGGTGCATCAAGTCGGTGGGGCTGTTCAAAACTTTCTTCTGCGGGAAAAGCGACACTCCGATGTCGGCGTTAGGAAGAGTGGCCAACTGAATGATGGTGCGAATTTTATCCGGAATCGCATCGAGTGAGAAATACTCTTCGCCTTCCGCGTCGCGGGAGGGAAAGTTGAGACGACCGGCATCCAGGTTGAGGCGAACCTTATTGCCTGCCTGACCGGAGCGAGCGATCTTCTTGATCATCTCAAAGGAGGTTAATTCGTAGAGTTGCACGTCGAGTTCGGTGGGTTTACCCCCTTCGGCTTTCTCGATCGACTCATCGAGCATGGAGTGCATCTTCTTCCAAAGCTTTTCGCGATGGACTTGTTCCACGGAGTTGCCGGTGGTCACCATGGTAGAGCTTCCGCTATCGAGAGCCTTCATCTCCTGGATAACGGCCCTGGTGTCCTCTGTTTCGGGGCCGGTCCAGGTCTTGCCGTTGGCGTAAGCGGAGTAGGCCGCAACCAATCCGGGCACTCCGGAGAGGGTGCCGGCCATCGCCTGAACGGCCGCTCGGGCGTTGGCCTCTCTCAGTTCGGTGGTGAGCTTGTCGTGGTAGAGAAGGACCTCGCCTTCCACTCCCATCTGCTGCTCGATGTCTTTCTTTTCGGCCGAATCGGGGTCGGCTTTGTGAAGCTTCCACCACTTGTTTTCCAGTTTATTGAAGCTCTTTTGAACGCTATCGACGTAGGTGTCGAGAGACTCGAACTGCTCGGAGGAAAGCGGCTCTTTGGTGGTCCATCCGTCCAGAATTCGGGCCGCTCCGACGCGCCCTTTGCGGACCTTGGAATTTTCCAGGGCTGACTTTGCGCCCTCCACGAACTCCCGGTCGACTCGACCAGGGCGAAGAGGGGTAGTTCCTATGGAGAGAGGCTTAGACTTCAAAGTTTAGACAACCTTACACATCCTACTATAAGTCCTTCGCGTAAGAAACTTGTAACAGCCTCTTTCTATTGTGTTAACGTTTCGCCATAGCGAACAGGACGAATCAAGCCTGAAGCAAAATGCCGGTGTATGAAAAAACTTGTACTCATTCTTCTACTCTTGAGCGCGCCCATGTGGGGAGAGACGATTTTCGAACTGGTTGAGCGCAACCGAGTCGAAGAGGTCCAGACCGAACTAGAAGCTCATCCCGAATGGATCGAGAAGAAGCAACACCAGGTGACTCTCCTCCATGTGGCTTGCTTCAACGGCTCCCGCTCGATGACGGAACTCTTGTTGAAACACGGTGCGGATTTGGAAGCTCCCGATATGCTGGGCTCCACCCCGTTGAGCCGTGCCCTTAGCAACGGTCACGGCGAGTTGGCTCTTTTTCTGCTCGACAAAGGTGCCGACATCGACAAGCCTAACAAGAGCGGAGTGACTCCGTTCATGGAAGCTGCCGGCAGCGAAGAGTTCGACATTTTCAAGACGCTGGTGGCTCGGACTTCGGATGTAAACCTTGCCGATAATCGCGGTCGTACGGCCGCCCACCACGCCCTGGAGGCTGATGAATGGGACAACGTATTGATTTTGGTGGGAGCTGGAGCGGATGTTAACCACCAGGATAAGAAGGGTCAATCTCTTTTGCACAAGGCGGTAGCCGCCGGTCGCGCCGGCACGGTCGAGAAGCTCCTGGATGTCGGAGTCGACACCTCCTTGAAAGATGAGCGTGGCCGGACTGCGGCCGCGCTCGCGCAAGAGCGCGGAGACGCCTCGATGTACCGGCTTGTCACGACAGAGCGACCCGTCAACAAGAACGAAGGTCGTGGCAAAGGTGTGACAGAAGTGGACTGAAGTTTGCCTGTTTGTGCCGTTTGATTGGCCGGAAACCTCGATGCGTCGGGGTTTTTGTCTGTCTTGGGCAACCCTGAGAAGCGGTTTACCCGCCTGTAACTCAATGTCGACTCAGCCATGACAAGATCGAGCTATGCTCGTCGGTCGATCTCAGAAAGTCCAGCCTATCCGCCAACGCCAGGTTTTCACCCTGGACGAGGAGCCGCCGAACCTTCGCGGCCTTCTTTTTATGCAGAAGCAGGATGCTTCGGTAGAAGTTCTTCGCTACTCCGGCGAGTCCGACCCTGATACTCCCCCGGACATTCCTGAAGAAGCGGTGACAAAGCTTGGAATCTATATCAGCGTAGACGGCATCGGTCAGGACTGGGACAAGCATAGAGCCCAGATTCGAGACTGGTTTCACGGGGGAGAAGACTACGGGGTGAGCCTCCCCGGCCCGGTGGTGGGCATCCACGAGGGTGAGGGCAAGAACACTCTCCACGACGGGGTTCGGATCTTGAAGAATACAATGTATCTCAAGGCGCTGCAAAGCGGTCGTTGTTCGAGCCGAAGCGTTCGAGAAAAGGCTTACAAAAACGATCCTTCGGTCAAGACTATTTACGACCAGCTCCAGCAAAGTCTGAGAGTCGGGCGCCAGGTAACCTTCATGGCGCATAGCGGTGGAGCTTCTCAAGTGGCCCTGGCTCTGGCGCTTGCTGTGGAAGACGGGGGAGCAGAAGCGCAGGCCGCCGTGGCCGACAAGGTCCGGTTCTTGGGAACGGCGCCGGCCGGGCATCGCAAAGACCTGGAGTGGTCCGGAGTGAAGCCGGAGAATATCATGATCACCGGAAGCAAGAGAGACCCCGTTTTTCGATTCTTTCGCAATCATCTCGACCACGCGCGTCCTCTGACCTTCTTGAAGTTTCTCTTTGACGGAGCGGGAGCGGCGGCCAGGTTCCTTCTGGAGCCGGGACCGTATCACCAGGGGGAGTACATCTTCGGTCTCCACAGGACCGAGGAGGGACACAATATTAAGAAATTTCTCGACGGCGGAGCGGGAAAGGACTTTCCTTTGCCATAGACCTTGGAATCCTAGTGACCGGCTCGTGAGACGTACCGAGGCCAGGGAGAGGTACTGAGAAGCCCCTGGCACCGAATATCGGAAGGCCAGAACGGCTTAAGTTCGAAGTCTCGGGAATGGGGAAGATGTATCGTGAAGGCGAGAGTGAACGAGCACCTTGGCTGTCTGTTGCGCAGATAGGCGAGTTCGACTCTCGACAGATTGCGGAAATGCTTTTCGCCCTCTTTCAAGCGCATTCCGATGCTCTCTTTCTAAAGGATTGCGAGGGCAAGTATCTCCTTTTCAACCAGGCCGCGGCTGAGCTGGTGGACAAACCCGTGGAAGAGGTACTGGGCAGGACGGACGGTGCGATTTTTGACAAAGAGAGCGCAGCGGTTGTGCAAAATAGAGACCGACTCGTGCTGGAAACGGGTTTGGCAACAACCGAGGAAGAAGTCCTAACGGCCGCCGGTGTGACCAGAACCTACGAGGCTACCAAAGCCCCCTTCTTCGACCGTACGGGAAAACTCGCCGGTGTCATTGGCATCTCACGTGATGTCACGGCCAGAAAGGAAGCCGAAGAGGCTCTGGCTCGTAGCGAACATCTCTTGCGTCTTGTTTTGCAAACGCTCCCGGTCGCTGTTCAGGTCATGGACCTCGAAGGCAATATCGTTCTGCACAATCCGGCTTGCACCCGTATCTGGGGGAAGGTTATCCAGGACGGGACGGAGCGCTACTCCTCGGCAGAAGCCTACTGGCACGACACCCCCGATCCGGTCCAGCCTCGCGAATGGGCGAGTTGGACGGCTCGCACCGAGGGAAAGCCGGTCATGGAGCAACTCGTAGACATCAAGAACTTCGACGGGAAGACAAAAACCATTCTCAATTCGGCGGTACCTATCGAAGACAAGGGAAACGTGATCGGCGCGGTTGTCATCAACGAGGATATTACCGAACGACGGCGGTTGGAAAAAAGGATGGGCCAATCACAAAAGATGGAAGCCGTGGGCCTGCTGGCCGGCGGAGTGGCCCACGACTTCAACAATATCCTCACGGTGATCTCCGGTTGCGCGGAGCTACTCTTGCAAGATATCGACCCTGACCATCGAGAATTGGTGCGAGAGATATTGACTTCGGCAGAGCTAGGCAGCGGCTTGACCAAGCAGTTGCTCAGCTTTTCTCGCCAGTCCGTGCTGAGACCGCAGACCGTCGATCTGAACGAGACGATTCTGGCATCCCAGAAGATGCTGCGCCGGCTGATCGAGGAAAATATTATTCTTTCGCTAGATCTGGAACCACGGGTGGGGGTTGTCAAGGTCGATCCCACGGAGTTCGACCAGATGTTGCTAAACCTGGTGGTCAACGCTCGAGACGCCATGCCCGAAGGGGGAGAGATCATTATCTCCACGAGTCGGCGGCGTGCTCCCGAAGGTTTTGTCTCGATATCGATCAAGGACACGGGCGAGGGGGTTCCGCTGGAGATTCGAGATCAGATTTTCGACCCATTCTTTACCACAAAGGAAACCGGGCAGGGCACGGGTCTCGGCCTTGCCACGGTCTATGGGATTGTTCAGCAGAGCGGCGGCACCTTGGAAGTGGAGAGTTCACCCGGTGAGGGAGCAACCTTTACCGTCTTTCTACCGTGCGCCGATATGTCCGGCTTGGAGCAGTCGACCTCGATTTCCGGCGAGAGCGGCTACTGCGGCCACGAGACCGTTCTCCTGGTGGAAGATCAGGTCACGGTTCGCCGGCTCTTGACGCGAGCTTTGGAAAGAGCCGGCTATCAAGTCGTGCAGGCCGCCAATGGGCTGGAAGCTTTGAAGTTATGGAGTTCTTCCGACCAGATCAAACTGGTGGTCACGGACGTGGTGATGCCCGAGATGGGTGGTTTCAGTTTGGTCCAGAAGCTACGAGAGAATCAGCCTGACGTTAAGGTGATATTCTTGAGCGGCTACGCCAGCGAGGCGTCTCTGTTAGAAGAGTTTGATTCCCCACGTGTGAAGTATATGCAAAAGCCGGTTTCGTTGGTCGATTTCCTTAAGGAGGTTCGTCACTCCCTGGACCAATCGGATTAGACTCATCTCGGCTTTTGCTAGTGCACCCCTTCGGGTTTGGTGATGGTTTTTTCCAGGTCATCCGCGGTTTCGAAGAGCTTGTCCGGCCCGGCGCTCACCACTCGAACTTCGTCGGGGTTGTTTTCGAATCGGTACGGTGTATTCCAGAGGTCGATGTCGGTCAACGGTTTTCCGTTGGAATTGAAGCTGCTGGAAATGAAGAGGTTCCAGTCTTTGGGCACCCTCTGGCTGGCTAGCATCTCTTCTTGTAAACGCCGGCTCAGGGCGCTCAGGAAGAGTTCGGTCTGAAAGCGACGAGAGGCGTTGTCGAGTTGCCTCTCCCATTCTGATTTATTGTGGAAAATCGAGGACCCGAGCTTGAGACCGCCCGCTACCAGTAGGACCGTGGTGAGATACATGGGGAGATGGAGGAAAAAGGAGTTGACCCTTCTCCTCCAACCGGAGGCACGACGGCTCTTGCGTTTGGGCTCGGGGACGGCTTCGAAATCTTGTTTTCGATCCCCGAAGCGAGCTTCTCTCTGTGAGGGTGGAAGAAGTGTCGAAAGTTCTTTGGCGGGCTGAGCATACCGACTCCAACTGATCCCGGCCAAGACCGCGGCAGTGGTGGTGAGCAGAGGCCCGAGCCCTTTGTCCACAACTGTTGGCAGCGAGGTTGTCAGGTACTGGCCCAGCAGGCCACCGGCAACCCAAACGGTCACGACCACCGCTGCTCGTAGAACCGGGTCCATCGAATAGGTTTCCCTCAGTACGGCCCTGCTGGAAAGAAGGATACTGGTGAGGAGCAGACCCCATAACCAGGACGGTGGACTCGAGTGCTGTATCAACACGCTGAGTTCAAGTCCACAGGCCAGGGCCGCCGCTGCCAGCAACTGATTCCTTAATCGCAGACGCTCGAGTAGAAAGATGCCCACGAGTCCGACCGCAAGGGTCGCGAGGTTCGGCAGAATGCCGCTCATCCAAGAGCCGGCGCCCTGGGGATGCAAAAGTGGGTAGGGTAGGATGGCGCCGGCGCGATATCCGGCAAGGCACGCGTAGCAGCCCAACCCGGCCACGGCGGCGAGAGCCCAGGGGCTACCCAGAACCTTGAGATACTCCGGAAATTTCTCTCCGAGCGAACATTTAGGCTCTGCCAGACTCCGGGGGATGAATCGGTCGGCCGAGCTCTCCCGAGCCACTGTCCAGAAGGCCAAGATAACGAGAAGGGTAGACCAGGCTAGCTGTTGAGGGCGAAGCTCCTCGGTCAGTCCCGCGTACTGAACAAAGAGGCCTAACCACAAACCACAAAGGCGGCATCCGGCTAGCCAGCCGAGTTCCATGGGGACCTCCTGTTCGGTGGCCCGGTTCAGAACGAGAGCATCGATGCTGACTTCCATCGTTAGATACAAGAGCGTCAGCATGACCCAACGCGCGAAGAGGAATGACGGAGCCCAGAACACGACGGTGAAACTCGCACCGGCCAGCAACACGAGAAATGGGCGGAATCGGCCGGCGTCGGTGGCGGGAAGCGCGACAAGCAAGAGACAAAACAGGAGGCGGCCCGCACCTAGTCCCCAGAAATAGGAGGGGGTTGGTAAATAAGACTCTCCAAGGAGAAATGAACCCGCGAAGGCGAGCATACCGAAGACGACCATTCGGGTCATTCTGTCCATGCGGGAAAGGGCAAGCATGAGAGAAGCTCTTCATTCAGTAGGGGAAATGCTCCTATTCATGACTCTTGGAGAAGGCGTCAAACGACGCGCTCAGAAATTCTCAACTCATGGAGCACCAGAAGGAAAATCGCTCTAGCGATTCCCTTGAGTCTTTTTCCCTTCACAATGAAGTTGGAGCGAGGCGAGACTTCGAAGCCGCCCTCAAACGCAGCGAGCATCTCTTGAGCTTGGTCTTGAACACGCTTCCGGTGGCTGTTCAGGTGATGGACCGAAACGGGAATATCATCCTTTCGAACCCGGCTTGCCGCAAGATTTGGGGTAAGGTGTTGAAGAAGGGTCGCCGGCGCTACGATTCTATTCAGGCTTACTGGACCGGTACGGAAGACATGCTCAGGCCTGACGAATGGGCCTCCACGAAAGCTCGCCTTTCAGGAGAGAGCACTCTCGGACAGCTGATCGACATAAGGGCCTTCGATGGAAGAGTGAGAACGATTCTAAACTCCAGCGTTCCTATCAGAGACGATGGAGAGATTATCGGTGCCGTCGTCGTCAATGAGGATGTGACAGAGCGCCGTCTTCTGGAAAAAAGAGCCAATCAGGCCGAGCGTTTAGAGGCGGTTGGGTTGCTGGCCGCTGGAGTGGCCCACGATTTCAACAATCTGTTGACCGTTATTTCCGGTTGTGCCGAACTCTTGGATAAGGAGGTCACGGGCAGTTCGCGGGAGTTGGTGACGGAGATTAGAGAGGCGGCGGAGTCGGCTGGTGCTCTTACCAAGCAACTTCTCACTTTTACGCGTCAGTCGATACTTCAGCCCAAGACCCTTGACCTGAACACCTTGCTCCGGGTCTCGGAAACCGTGCTGAGCCGGATCGTTGAAAAAAACATCAAGATTTCTCTGGCATTGGAGCCAAATGCCGGCCACGTGAAGGTGGACCCATCGGAATTCGACCAGATGCTTTTGAATCTGGTCATGAATGCCCGCGACGCCATGTCGTCGGGAGGTGAGATTACGATATCGACCACCCGAAAAAGTAGCCCCGAAGGCTTTGTGTCGGTGCGGATACAGGACACGGGCGAGGGTATTCATCCAGATATCAGAGAGCAGGTCTTCGAGCCGTTTTTTACCACCCGGGCGGGTAAGAGAAACGGTCTCGGCCTTTCCACCGTCTACGGGATCGTTCAACAAAGCGGAGGTACGGTCGAGATCGAAAGCGGGCAGGTTGTCGGAAGCTCCATTCGCATCGATCTTCCCCTGATAGATGTGGTCGAAACAGAGGAGAAGTGCGAAGAGAACGAGGTTCGGGCCGAACAGGCTGGTGAGACCATCTTGGTGGTGGAGGACCAGGTTTCGGTCAAGAGGCTGATTGCCAGAGTACTCGAGCGAGTAGGCCACAGGGTGCTTACCGCTTCCAACGGAGTGGAGGCGTTGCAGTGTTGGGAGAAGATGGAAGGGAGGTTCGATCTCCTGGTGACGGACGTGGTTATGCCGGAAATGGGCGGACCGGAGTTGGTCGAGACGCTACGAGGCCTCCGGCCCGATCTCAGAGTCGTTTTCTTGAGCGGTTATGCCGCTGATACTCCACTCCAACAGATGCTCTTATCACCAGGGGTTACTTTTTTAGAGAAGCCGGTGCAAATGAAGGATTTGCTGGAGCGAGTTCGCGAGGCGTTGAGCGAGTAGTCATCTCTCAGGACGGCCGGTCGTCCAGGGCTTTTCGGATACACTTCGCGAGTTGGGCGGTGGTGAACGGTTTGGACAAGAAGTTGTTTCTCTGGCCGAGGAGACTGGTGGAGGCCTCACCGCTGAACGTGTCACCCGATACGAGTATGGCTTTCAGATTGGACTGAATCATCCGGCACTCGGAGGCAACCTCTCGGCCATCCAAACCGGGAAGATGTATCTCGGAAATGAGAACGTCGAACTGTTCTTCCCGAACGGCCTGGAGGGCTTCGATCGGACTTCCAAGGCATTTGAGCTGATATCCGATCGATCTGAGAAACTTGCCGGTAAGGGTTCTCAGAGCATCATCTTCTTCGACCAGGAGAATTCGTTCGTTTCCTCCAGTGACCTGATCGCTGCCGTCCTCCCCACTGTCTACCAAACTGTCCGCGTAAGGAAGCTCTATGCGAAACCTGGTGCCTAGCCCCGGCCTCGACTCAGCTGAGATATTTCCCGCGGCCTCCCTGATGATGTTCCTGCAAACGGACAATCCCAGCCCTGTCCCCTCACCGATGGCCTTGGTCGTGTAGAACGGTTCGAAGATGGCCTCTTCCGCACCCTCAGGTATTCCGACTCCGCCATCGACGACTCCTATCGCGACGATCTGCTCCTTGCCGGACTGCCGGACGTCGATCTCAAGGGACACGGTTCCCCCTTCGGGCATGGCATCTTTCGCGTTGACCACAAGGTTTAGAATGACTTGCTCCAAGGCAGATGGGTCGATCAGGACTTTGGGCACTTGTGACTCGGCGAGTTTGACCTCGAGTTGGACTCGTTTCGGTAGCAGTCGCGATAGCATGCCTCGAAAGTTCTCCACGATCTGATTGACGTCGACAACCCGGGCCTCGGTGACTCGTCGGCGTGAAAATACCAGGAGTTGTTTGACAAGTCGCTCCGCGCGGCGGCCGGCTTCATAGATGGTGGTGAGGTCGTCTTGCAAAGGATGATCGGGGGGCAACTCGTGCTTGCTCATCTCAGCGGGCAGGAGGATGCCGCACAGAATATTGTTCAGGTCGTGGGCTAGACCACTGGCCAGCAAGCCGAGAGTTCCCATTTTTTGAGCTTCTCGAAGCTGTCTTTCGAGCGCCCTGACTTTGGTGACGTCTTGGAAGATCCCTGAGACTTTGCCGTCGTGACTCGAACCCGCCGCTATCAGGATACGACCGTCGACTGTCGTGAATTCGACATTGCTGCTTGACTCCGAGGATTGGAGAGCGGCCTTGAGCTGCCTTCTCAGTATTTCTCGGAAGTCCGGTTTTACTTGATCCAAAACCTGCTCCAGCGGGCGCACCAACTCAGTTTCACCCTCAACCGGCCCGATGGTTACTTCCGAAGTGGATGGGTCCCAACTCCAATGTATGATATTAGCGCCACGCTGCGCTTGGGCGAGTTTCTCGGTCGCTTCTTGAAGCTGGATATGCTGTCGTTTGAGTTCAGCTTGCTCCATTCTTCGCTGAGTCTGCACCTCGGTAAACATGATCAGACCACCGACTTCCCCATCGGCCTTTCTCCAGGGGACAAGCTCCCATCGAAGCCACTCCCGGCTCCCGTCCTCTCTTAGGAAAGAGTCCTCTTCGCTGCTGAGCGACTCCCCTTCTAACACCCGTCGATGGTGAACTTTCCAGCGCTCCGGTATGGTGGGAAAGACGTCGTAGTGGCTTCGGCCGGTCAAGGGAAGGTGGGCGTGGAGCCTGTAGTCTTCGACCCACCTTTCGCTGTAATGTAGATAGCGCAGATTTCGGTCGAACATAGCGACAGGCTGAGGTGTGCGTTTGATCAGGGTTTCGAAGCGCTCTTCGGCTGCCTGGGATTTGGCCAGGGCCTTGGAAAGCTCCGCCGTCCGTGACTCGACCTCGGCTTCCAGCTTGAGCCTGTAGCGATCACTTTCGCTCTTGAGTCTTTCCTCCGCTCGTTCTCTACGGGCAATTTCGAGCTGAAGGCCGATCTCGCTTTCGATGGCCTCCGCGAATCCTTTCATGACCGCGATGTCCCGAATCGTCCATTTTCTGGGTTTATCGTCGATAGCGCAGAAGCTGCCTAGCACGAACCCCTCGGGAGTGGAGATCGGGAATCCGGCATAGGCGACGATGTTGAGAGAAGTGATGGCCGGATTATCTTTCAGGACGGGATGTTTTCGCGCATCCTCTACAACCAGGCTATGCTCCTTCTCGACCACGTGCTGACAAAAAGAGTGAGATAGCGGGGTTTGTCTCAAGACCGACCAGGGTTCGTGAAGCCCGGTCTGGCTCTTGAAGAACTGGCGGTCGGGCGCGACTAGGCTGAAAAGGCAAGCCGAGACCTCAAGGATAGCCGTCACCAGTTGCGTGAAGCGGTCAAACTTATAGTCAGGGGGCGAGTCCAGGAGTTGGGTTTCCTCGAGCGCTTGAAGTCTCGACTGATTCGTTGTTTTTGGAGAAGGCATCGGCTTATCGTGTTCCTGGGAATTCACCGATGTAGCCCTTCGGCCTTTGCCCAATCGGTCAATCTTTGTGTCGGAGAGCACCTACGTACGCACTAACTTTTCAATATGTCGCATCAGGACAGAGAGATGAATCGGTTTTTGCAGGCAGTGTTCGGCACCTAGGTCCAAAGCCCGCAGCGTTTCCTCTTCATTCATCTGTCCGCTCAGCATCATGACCTTTTGGTGGACTCCGCTCTCCTTAAGATGTTGATAGACCGAGAGTCCGTCCATGTCTGGTATATCGTAGTCCAGGATGACGAGATTCTGTCGCAAGGGTATCTCGCTGCCCTGGGACCTGAGAAAATCCTCGGCGTTGTCGAAATGCTCGATGGAAATGCAGCGATCGGCGCAAGCATGACGGATCACCTCGGCCAGACTTGAGTCGTCCTCGACGAGGGTCACCGCGACTCGTCTGACTTGATTTGCGGACGATGCTCTCAGGACCCTGGCTCGACCCTCTTCCTTGGCCCTGTAGAGGGCTTCGTCGGCTTTCTCTAAGAGGGCGTTCAGGTCCGCACCGTCGCTCGGAAACTCAGCCACCCCCGCGCTAAAGGAAGTGGAGAATTTGGCTCCGTCAGGTGCCGTATATTCCACGGCTTGAACTGAGCCCAAGACCCTCTGGAGGCGGTGAATAAGCATGTCCTGATTCATCCGGCTAGCTCCGATAACGATCTCTTCTCCTCCCCAGCGCGCCACCACGTCACCTTCTCGGAAGGCGTTTTGCAGTATGTTCGCGGTGTTCTTTAAGACCTGATCGCCCATTCCGTGACCGTAGGTATCGTTCACGCTCTTGAACCGGTCCAAGTCGACAACCGCCAACGACATCGGCACCGACCGCTGGGTAGACTGACTAAGGAGTTGGCGGAGTAGGGAAATCGCTTTGCGACGGGTGAGAAGACCTGTTAATGGGTCACGCTCGGCGCGCTCTCGTTCCACGCGACTTCGTCCCAGGCGGTTAGCGATTCTTTGTCTCAGTTCCGGCTCCACAATCGGCTTGGAGACAAAGTCGTCTGCACCGGCTCGGAAGACCCTGAATTTCGTTTCGTTGTCCAGCCGGCCGGTGAGAACGATGATGGGAAGTTCTCCCCATCGAGTGGAAGCCCTCAGGGCCCGACACAATTCCAGTCCACCAACTCGAGGCATATCGAGATCCAGCATAATCATGTCCGGTGCGAAAGATTCCAGTTCTTCCCAGAAACGCTCGGGTTGAAGCACGCCGCGATGGTTTAAGCCCATGGAAGTCAAGGTGTTCTTGAGTTGGGCCAGCACGATTGGGTCGTCGTCGACCGTCAAGACGCGCAGATTCCCGCTGCTCATTCCGGAGAGGGGTCGAGCAAAAGAGAGTACTTTCTCGGCGGGAGCCGACCTGTCTATGACCTTCCAGGCCCCCTCGGAAGCAGCCTCCATCAGCGAGTCGGAGTTCTTGTCGGGGGTAAGAGCTACGACTCGACAGACATGGCCCCGGGTGAGGAAACGGATGAGTCCGAGACCTTCTTCTCTGTTCGACTGAAGGTCGATGATTGTGGCGGTGACGCTTGAGGAGAGGATGATTTCTCTCACGTCCTCGGGGTTGTTCAACACCAGGGTACGAATATTTTCGATGCTCGCCGCCGAGGTCAAGTCGACCATGAGATCCTCGTCGGAAGTGAAGATCAGGACTACGGGCTCGCCGGAGTTTTGGGTGACCAGGGCCTCACCCTCCTGGTCCAGCAGGGTGAGGATCTCTCGACAGTGCTGGGTAATGAGGGTAGGTTCGCAATTTCCGCTTCGAAGGTGTGATTCCAGCTTGGCCGCAAGCTCGGAACCTCGAGGGAAGCCGAATGAACCCATACTTCCTTTGAGTTTGTGAGCTTCTCGCTGCAATTCACGTCGAGCGGTCGGATCATCCGAAGCGGTCGGTGCATCGATCAACATCCTGAGCAGACGAGACCGGGTGACTTCTTTGAAGGTGCGTACCAGAGGGCCGATCGTCCGGCTCTTCTTGGATTCCATCGGGACGAGTGAGATCGAAGGAGCCGTCAGTCGAGTTGTGGTGGCGAGCTCTCTGGCGATTTCTTTTGGTTCGATGGGGTGGTAGAAGACTCTTGAGACCTTGAGCTTCAGAACGGCATGGATAACTTCGGGGTTGTTATACTCTCGGTCCAGGCAGACAGCTCTTTTCATCTTATCCAGCTTGGTAATGCCGTTGAGGTGTCTCAAGAACTCAAGCGACTTGGCAGCGTGAGAATCCAAGATGAGTTGCTCATAGACCATCTCACTCAAGAAACTGAGAGCCTCTTCCACTGTCTCGGCTCGGTCGAGCCACGTTTCCGGACAGAGTTGGGTTAACCTATTATGTAGCTGGCGGTCGAAGCCTACCAGGAGACACTTACCCTCTTTCATTCCTTGACAACTCCTTACATTTAGATAGCTTTACCAACGTCTCAAGGAACTCGGTGGGACTGAACGGCTTTTGCAAGAACGGATCGCTCCCCAGTTCGACTCCCTCCAAAGCCCCGTCGGTATATCCAGACATGAAAACAACTTTGAGCTCCGGGTTCGCCTCTCGAAGCCTCCGGGCCAGAGCAGGGCCTCTCAACTTGGGCATCACAACATCGGTGACCAGTATGTCGAAGTCACCGGCACGGGGTAGAAATGACTCGACGGCGTCGACACCGTTGGTAGCACTTTCGACTTTGTATCCGGCTCGCGACAGTGTCCGCTCGAGGAGCGTCCGCAGCGAAGACTCATCCTCAACAAGGGCGATTCGGAGGTCGCACCTGGCCTCTCCCTCCGAGGGGGCGTTCTGCACAAAATCCAGCTTCGTCGGAACTGCGTCCGACTGGATGGGGAGAAGTACTTCAATTCGAGTCCCTACGCCGACCTCCGATTGAATGAAGACCCCTCCACCGGCAGCTTTCACAATCCCGTAAACCGAGGCCAGACCGAAGCCGTTTCTCAGGTCATCCGATTTGGTGGTGAAAAAGGGTTCAAAGACACGAGCTTGGACTTCTTTGCTCATACCGCAACCGTCATCGGCAATGTGTAGTTGAGCATAATCACCTGGGGCGAGCGTACCGCCTGCCCAACGTCTGGGGTGGTCCAGACGGCAACGGACAAGACCGACATCTATCGTACCCTCTTCGGCGATGGCATCTCTGGCGTTCAGGAGAAGGTCGTGAAGCAAAGAGCCGGACTGTTCGCGGTTGAGGTAGACGCCGTAGTCACCCGGCCGGCAGGTCCAATTGAGCCGGAGTCCTTCAGGAAGGACTCCGGACACTCTCTTCAGAGTTTGCTCGAAGACGTCGTTGAAATCGAGGGACTCGTATGCGTTGAGATGGCGTCGGCTGAAAGTAAGCAAGTGCCGGGTCGTGCTCTTAGCCCGGTCCACGGCTTGGTTGATCCTCTGGACCATTTCGCCGCGGTCACCGTCGTCCTCGAGGTCTTCGGCCGAACCGCCGATGACGGCCAACAGATTGTTGAAATCGTGGGCAACGCCACCGGCGAGAAGACCGACCGCCTCCATCTTCTGGGCCTGATAGAAATTGAAGTCCAACTCCGGAGACGACTCTTTCCTGGCCCGAGCGTCTTGAGCGGTCCTGAGGGTGGCGACGTATCTGAGAGTGAGATTCTCATCGAGTGTCCTGAGATGGATATCCACCGGCCAGGTACGCGCGTCTTGGCAGACGAGCTTTGTCGTGAGCATCTCTGTCTCGGAGAGGTTTGACAATTCTTCCAACATTTTGCCGTCTAACTGGATGCTCTTGAAGGAGAGCTGAACTCGACCTGGTTTATCAACCCCCAACCGAGTCCTGGCCGCTTCGTTCAGATAGACGATCGTTTCCGACGAGTCCATCACGATGACGGGGTCTGGAATGAGAGCCAGGATTTCACCACACTCGGTGAGCGTTTCCGGAGAATCAAACTGAGTCCGAAAAGAGGTCTCTCGAACGGAGCGGTGGGTCAACCAGAGGATGCCGACCCAGGTTGCACCAAGGGCCATCGCTCCTGATGTCTCTCTTTTTCCTGGACCGAATAGGCACCAGAGCAAGATCAGACCAGCCAGAGCAAGACCCGGCCACCAAATCGCCCCGTTATTCCTTAGACGCAGATTGGCAGGTATCACCGGCGACCCCGTCCCGTTCGTTCAGCGTGTGTTTCGTTACCAGTTCGCCGGGCTCGACCTGAAGTATGAGTTCGGAGACCGCTTTCAGCTCCTCGAAGGTGAAAGGAGCCGAGAGGTACCCGTTCACTCCCAAGGCTTTACAGCGAGCGCCGTCTCCGCGTTGACCTATGGAAGTCGTCACCAGAACGCGGGGGGTTCTCTTGGGGAAGAAATTGAGAGCTCGTTCGAGTTCATCAAAACCGCCCTTCTCCAAGTCGAAGACCAGCAGGTCGGGAGTGCTCAAGACAGCCCGTTCGGCCAATTGCTGAGTGCTTGTAAAACTGAGCGTGTTGACCTCCTGGGCTTTGAATCCATCCATCCAGGCCTTCGGACAATGCCCACCAAGGTGCCAGACTTGTTTGCGCTTCCAAGAAATTTCAGCGACTGTCTTGGCCGACCGCTCCACCGACGGCAGATCAATATAGAAGGAGAAGAGACTGCCCTCTCCGAGCCGGCTGCGAACTTTGACCCGACCCCCCATACTCTCGACCAGATGTTTGCAGATATTCAGCCCAAGTCCCGTACCACCGAACCTGCTCATAATAGTGGGATCGGCTTGCTTATAGGGTTGAAAGATTTTGCCCAGTGAGTTCTCCGATATGCCGATTCCGGTGTCGGCCACTTCGAAATGACATTGGCCGTCTTTCTCTCGAGCGCGCAGCTCCACATGACCCTTTTCGGTGAACTTGACGGCGTTGCTCAAGAGGTTGCCAAGGATCTGCCGGAGTCTTCCCGGGTCGCCGGACACCGTGTGAGGGATGTCGGGGTCCAAAGAGGACCGCACCTCCACCTCTTTGTCTCTCACCAGGATTCGGGTCTGGTCAAGAACGCTCTCAAGGAGCGTGGGGAGGTTGAACTGGCTCGTGTTTAGGCTTACCGAACCCTGTTTGAGCTTGGAGTAATCTAAGATATCGCCGATCAGAGTCTGGATGCCGGCGGAGCTGTCTTCAATCATTTGGATATAGCGAAGAGTTTGCTCTTCGTTCGACTTCCGTTTCACGAACTGGCAAGCCATTTTGATCACCGACATCGGACTTCTCATATCGTGAGTTATCCGGGCTAGCAGATCATGAGCCTTTTTCTCTTGTTTGTCGCGAATCAGGGCTCTCACGAGGACCTGAAAGGATTCTTTAGCCGCCTCGCGGGTCGAAAACTTGACGAAGTCGCCGCCCATTTCGTCGCCTTCGTTGTCACTGATGACCAGGACCAGCGGACCACCTTTCGGCCACAGTTCGGTGACCTTCGCGAGGGCCGGTTGCGTGGGGGTATTCAACAGCAGGACTCGACAGGCGAGTTTGCTCGAGAGCGACTCGAACTCAAGGAGGGTGAGATGTCCTGGTTGTGCTGATTTGAAGGACTTGGCCAATTTAGTCTCGTCGCTCACGATGAGCAGCTCGGAAACGGCAGCCCGGGCCTCCGAGGTCGATTGCTTTCGGTTTCTCGACTTTGAGACTTTTTGTAGTGACTGGATCTTCATAGTGTGACAGCTTCCTTCTTTTCGGTGTCGTCGTGTGTGCGTCGGATCTCTCTGAACCGGTTCTCTACTCTCAGGAAAGCGTCCACAACCTTGGGGTCGAAGTGAGACCCGCGACCCTCCACGATGATCGAGGTGCTGACCTCGTGAGAAAAAGCGTCTTTGTAGACACGCTTGGAAGTGAGGGCGTCGTAGACGTCGCCGAGTGCCAGGATCCTCGCGGAGAGAGGTATAGCCTGGCCGCTAATTCCTAGAGGATAGCCGGTTCCGTCCCATTTCTCGTGGTGAAACTGGGCGATTTCAATACCCATCTCAAGCAGGGGGTTGTTACCAAAGTGTTCGGCCGAGGCAGACAGCGTGTCGGCTCCGATCTGGGCGTGACGTTTCATCGTCTCAAACTCTTCTGAACTGAGTTTTCCGGGTTTGAGCAAAACGCTGTCCGGTATGCCGACCTTGCCGATGTCGTGGAGCGGACTGGCGGCAACCAGGTTGTCGATGAACTCGGGATGGAGTTGGTTTGTGTAGTCTCCCGCCGCGAGCATGGATTGGCAAAGGACTCGACAGTATTCTTGCAGTCGCTCCAGATGTTCCCCGGTCTCGGGGTCACGAGATTCAGCCAACTTAGACAGGGCAAAGATCATGCCCCGATGGGATTTCTTGAGGTCCTGAGTGGAGAGCTCGACCTTCTCCCGTAGCTCCGTATTCACGAGAGTCAGCTCCTTGCGGCGCTTCTCTTCCATCTTCCGTAGCTTGATTCCATCAAGACAGCTCTTGATCCGAGCGCGGAAACGGCGGAGACAGATCGGCTTCGTGATGTAGTCGACGGCGCCCAACTCTAAAGCGTCCGCGATCACTTCCGACTCGTCGAGGCCGCTAACCATGATCACGGGGATGGTGCTGTTCTGCTCGTGGGCCTTCAGGCGTTGCAAGACCTGCAGACCGTTGTCGGTGGGCATCATGACGTCGAGCAGGATGAAGTCGGGGCGGTTCTTCCGGATGGACTCTTCCATCGCGAATCCGGAGCCGGCCTCCTGAACATCGATGTTCATCTGCTCTAGGTAGCGCTTGATGACCACCCGAACTTGCTTCGTATCGTCCACCACCAGCGCTCTGGCCTGTTTGGGCTGAAAAGTTTGCCAGGGCTCGTCGACGGCGGCCAGGCACCTGTCCATGACTTTCGGCAAGAGCGCTCTAAATGAAGGGCGGTGAATGAACTCAATGTTCGGAATCGACCCAGCGGGGAACTCTTCGTCTGCTTCACCCACCAGGACCAGGGGGAGCTTTTGACAGTTCCGTGTTTCCCTGATCTTCGTGCAGAGTCGATCACCGCCAATCACCGGGAGAAGGGAGTGGATGATCGCAAACTGGAATTCGTTGCCGTGCTTTTTCAGTAGCTCCAGGGCTTCGTGGCCGCTGTTGGTCGTTACCAGATCCCAGCGGTTGCCATAGAGGAATTCGATCTCGGCGCGCAGACCTCCGCCGACGGCTTCTGCACACAGAACTTTGGGTTGGGTTTTAACGTGGATTTTCATCTTAACTTAAGGATAACGGGCGAATCTGCAGAAGATGAGGAAAGAATGTGCATATTTCTTGCAGGAGTAAGACATGGGCCTCACAGAGTTTGAGTTTCCCGTACCGATCCTTGTTCTCAACAACGGATTGGAAGTCCAGAGCTACAATTCGGCCGCTCTCAAGGCGATACCGGAACTGGAAGGATGCGACCATCTGACATCGCTTCTGGTGGGCGAAGACCAAAAGTCTTTTCTGCTGGAGCTCCACGCCGCTGAAAACGATTTTTGCTTCCGGGGCCGAGTGGCGAGAGAGTCGGTCAGCCGTTGGTTCGAGTTTCAATTCTCTCGCTCGGACGGGGAGAGAATTTGCGTGCTTCGTGACATCCACGGTGAGGTCTCGAATCAGCAGCGAGAGGCGCGGGAGAAAGAGGAAGCGTACGCCCAATTGGAGCAAGCTCAGTTGGCCCGCAACCGCTTCCTCGACATCATGAGCCACGAACTTCGCACTCCTCTGACAGCGATTCTCGGCCTCTCGGAGGCTTTGGAGCTGGGTCTCTACGGCGAATGTAGTGACGAGCAGAAGGATGCCGCCCGGACCATTAACGATTGCGGTGGAGCCCTGCTACGTTTAATCAACGACATTCTCGATGTGACTAAGCTTGAGACCCAAAAAATTCAATTGCAGAAAGAGCCGTTGCAAGCCGGTGAGTTTTGCAAGTCGGTGATAGGCCTGAACTCGAAATCTGCCCGTGAGAAGGGGGTCGGCTTGGTCAGTAGCCTTGAACCCTCGCAGTTTCGATTTCTCGGGGATCGAAAGCGGCTGAAGCAAGCCGTGTCGCACCTTGTGGACAACGCTATCAAGTTCACCGAGAACGGCGGAACGGTTTCTTTCCATGGATTTCTCCGAGATGGTGACGTGGTTTTTGAGATTCTCGACCAGGGACCAGGTGTGCCGGAGGATTCGCAATCGGAGCTCCTGACGACCTTCGAGCAGTCTGACCAGTGGTTGTCCAGGCTTCACGGAGGGGCGGGGCTAGGACTTCGATTGTCCAAGAAACTTGTCGACCTCATGGGCGGACAGCTCACAGTGAGAAACCGAGAGGAGGGCGGTGCCTGCTTCTCGGTAGCGCTTCCACACGCTCTTCTGGAAGCGGAGCCACCGGAAGTCTCCATAAGCGTCCGGGGTGAAGGAACCATCCTGGTGGTCGATGATCATCAGGCTACCGCAAAGCTGCTGCGAGACGCTCTCACGACCTGGGGTTTTGAAGTCGAGACTTTCCCGGATGCGGGTTCATTGCGGACTCGTTCCAGCGGGCGCCCTGTCCGCGCGATCCTGATGGACGGCGTCCTACCCGACGGGAGCGGGATCGATTGTATTCGGTGGCTACGGCAAGACCCGAATTACAAAGACCTTCCGATCGTCTTTCTGACGGCATCGGAAGGTCTTGAAGTCAAGCGGGCGGGGATGGCTGCGGGCGCCTCGGCTCACTTGGAGAAGCCGGTTAAGCTGGTGGAGATCGCCCACTGCCTGGATTATCTGCTCGGCTAGACCTCTGCGCAGGAGTTTAGGAGCCTTGTGCGGAGAGCGCCGGGCGGACGAATTTTTCAAACGGAGGTTTCGCGGACTCGGCTTCTGCCGTGTCGGAACCGGCCTCTTCCTCCAGGTCGAGAGTGAAGTCCGGCAAGGCAGCTTCCGTAGCGTCGGCTTGCTTTTGCTCAAGCTCTCTGAGGAGGGTGTCGATCTCATCAAGATCGAACGGCTTGGTCAGATAATAGTCGGCTTTGAGTTGCCAACCTCGAAGCAGGTGTTCCTCCTCGTCGCATCCGGTACACATAATCACGGGTGCGTCGCCAGCGAGATTCTCTGCGCGGACTTTCTCTAGAGTCGTGAAGCCGTCTTGCTCCGGCATCTCGACATCCATAAAGACGGCCCAAAACTGGTTGTTTCGCATGAGTTCTTCGGCCACCGCACCGTTCGGCGCTTCCACGACCTCATATCTGGCTCCGAATTCCTTGATGGCGCTTGCCAGTAGATTTCTCAGCATAGGTTGGTCGTCACATACTAAAATTTTTTCTTTTTTGAAGAACATCGCTTCCTCCGATTTATTTGTCTCCTCTAGAATAGGGGGCAAATCGAGAGAAACCGCTTGATTTTTGTGCAGATCATGTGCAAATGGGGAGAAGTAAGGACCAGGTTTCGTCTTTCTCCAGTTGGAGTGTCTGTTGAGCGGCCAGGCGTTCTCCGATTCGCAGACATCCCCATCGATCGGGGGCCGTTTCTTCGTCCGTAGAGTCGAGCGGCGGGAACGAGACGGCGATATCGGTGCCCTTTCTAGCAACTACGACCCGGGAATCCGGCCTGTGGCAAAGGGAGCCCAGAAAAGCCAAGCAGGTCACTCTCAACAGCCAGGGATTTCCCTTGAGCTGTTCGTCGTTGAACGATTCTTGCTGAGCCCACTCCAGTTGTCGACCGGCCGATAGGGCTAGGGAGGCGCACAGACTCTCAAGATCTCGCAGGAGGTCTCCGGCGGCAGAGACTGTCTCCGCCGGTACGTATCGCGAGAGTCGAGAGAGTCGGCCCAGTTGGGAACGAAGAGAGAGAGCGGATTGCTCAATTTGGCGCAAATCCTCCTCAAGCTCTGCAGGAGAGCCGGGAGATTGGAGGTTGAGTTGGGCGTAGCCGAGCGTAGACGTAAGTGGCGCCGCCATGTCGTGAGCGAGGCAACGCAGGAAAGGGAAGAGAACTGTGCCGGCGGTGCTGAGGTCGGAGGAATTCACAACCTATCGATTTTGCCTGAAGTCGACTTTACCTGTTCGGCAACCAATCTCCAGGTCTCTCTGCCCGGATTGAAGAAAGACTCGGCCGGTAGGAGAATATGATCACCAAGTCAGAGATTAATTACGGCAAGATTCTTGTGGTCGAGGACGACCCGGCCACCAGAGAGACGCTGCGAATATGGCTAAAGAAGTCCGGCTTTACACCGGTTTTCGCAGAGAACGGGCCCACCGGGCTGCAGGCGTTTCTTACCGAGAAACCTCACATGGTGATTCTCGATGTTATGCTCCCCGGCATAGACGGTCTGGAGTTGTGCCGCAAGATTCGGCAGACGAGTTCGCTCCCGATCTTGATGTTGAGCGCTCGAGATGACTTCACCGACAAGATCTTGGGCCTGGAGATGGGAGCCGACGACTATCTAGCCAAGCCGTTTCAACCCCAGGAGCTCATCGCCAGAGTTAGGGCTCAACTTCGCCGTCAGCAATTAGACGATCGCCAGGATGAAGAGGTGATCGAGTACGGCGAGTTCCGTTTGGAATTGGAGGGACGGTCGGCAACTTTTAGGGACGAACCCCTCGGTCTCACTCCCACGGAGTTTCGCATTTTCCAATTGCTGGCATCGAGTCCCGGAGCGACTCTCTCAAGAGAGCGAATTATCGAGTCGCTTTGGGGCGAAGACTTCGACGGCGAAGTGCGCACGGTGGACTCCCACGCTCGAAACCTGAGGCACAAGCTCAAAGGTTGCGGCTTTGCAGACGGACTGATTGAGTCGGTTTGGGGAGTGGGGTATCGCCTGCCCAAGCTCGGCTAGGGCCTGTTGAGATTCAACCTTCCGAGCCACACGCAGAACATTTTTGCCCTCTGGCAGACGGATTTTTCGACTAGTACTGGACGTACTTGAGAAAAATCGGGCTGCCAGAGGGCGAAAATGGGCCAGTGTGGCGAGAGGAGGTTGAATCTCAACAGGCCCTAAGCAAGCCTTCATCCCAGGAGTGCCCCTGCCGCCCTACGAAGGAGACTGGATGCGTCGAGCCGAGCAGTTAGAAGGCCGAGTTCTGGTTGTGGAAGATGAGCCTGGAGTTCAGAAGTTCTTGAGCAGGCTCATCAGTATGACCGGAGCCGAAGTCGTAGCCGCGTTTGACGGCAAAGAAGCTCTGCAAGCGCTGCCGCCCGGAGAAGATGTGTTCCTGGCCATCTTGGACTTGAATCTCCCTGACGCCAGCGGGCTGGACATCCTTCGCGAGATACGCCGTACTCACTCGGCGTTGCCCGTCATACTTTCCAGCGGATACGACGCCTCAGAACTCCCACCGGAGTTGATGGAAGACCGCTACCTTCGATTCTTGCGGAAGCCTTATCAGATAGCCATCTTCTGGGAGGCGTTCGATTCTGTTCTGTCCGAAGCCTAAGTAAGCGAGAATCCTCTCCACTTGATCTGGTCGAGAATATCTTCGACTTCCTCCAAATCAAACGGCTTGGTAATACGATAATCGGCGATCGAGAGTGATTGAGCAAGTTCCGTTTCGCCGGTACAACCCGTACATAGGACGATCGGGGTCCCTTCGGCGAGTTTTTCGCCGCGAATGTTCTGAATCGTCTTCAAGCCGTTCTGTCGAGGCATTTCAAGGTCCATGAAGATGACATCGAAACTTTCCTTTCGGACGATACTCTCGCCCTCCAAGCCGTTGCCGGCTTGCACGATCTCCGTTTCGGGCCAACTCTCTCGGACGGCGTTAGCGAGAAGCGCCCTGAGCATAGGGTTGTCGTCACAGAGCAAAACTCTTCTGGTCGGTTGGTTGGTCAATTTCGTCCCTCGCAATCTTATGAGGAGATTAACTCGAAAATCGGCAGATTCGGTATTGAAAGTGTGCAGAAGGTGTGCAGTCGCAATAAATAATGCACAAAAAAAACGAGGCCTCTCGAGAGGCCTCGTTCTTGGGTCGCAAATCCCGCTTCGCGCTAGAGTACTAGCTCAGAGGCGAGACGTTCTCCTTGGCTTTCGCCACCAACGCTTCGAAAGCGGCGCTGTCATCGACGGCGATCTGGGCCAGGACTTTGCGGTCCAGGGTGATGCCGGCGTTTTTCAGTCCGTTCATGAAGCGGCTGTAAGACAGACCGCTGGCTCTGGCTGCAGCGTTGATCCTGGCAATCCAGAGGCGGCGAATCTCGCGCTTTTTGTTGCGACGGTCGCGATAGGCGTACTGTTGGGCGTGCAGAAAAGCTTCCTGAGCACAATTGACTCGGCGACTTCTAGCCCCACGGTAGCCTTTCACGGCCTTCATGAGTTTGCGACGTTTTTTGAGGGCGATCGTCGCCCTTTTCACTCTTGGCATGAGAGAAATCCTTTCTCAGGTTACTACAGGCCAGGCACGCAGCGACGAATCATTCTTTCGTCAGCATCCGACACCAGGGCGGTTTTGCGGAACTTGCGCGTACGCTTGGGGGATTTCTTCTCTCGGATGTGGTGACACCCGGAGAACTCCCGCATGCGCTTGAGCTTTCCTGACCCTGTCTTTTTCACACGTTTTGCTACCGCTTTTCTAGTCCGAATTTTCGGCACGACAGCCTCCTTTCCGTGAACGGCGCTATAGCTAATTTCTTCCACTTGGACCAAACGAACTGATGTTGTATGGTGGGAAGAGGTTCCAAAGGCTTAGCGCCAAACAGGGCCCGAGTATAGCAAACTGTGATCTGAGCGTCAACGTGAATTCATTCCTAAGGAATACTTTGAGATTTTTCTTCACTTCGGTGGTGCTGGTGGGCTTCACGACCCTGTCTCTGTCGGCCAGACCGGGCAACGTTTTTATCGGTAACCAGCAGGTCCAGTTCGACACCGAATCCGATTCCGTTTCCGTGATTCACTTCATTCGACTGGTCCAGACCGACCGTCCGGACAAGGCCAAGCTGGAAGGTTCGAACCTTATCGTGGTGGACGAGAGCGGGACCGTTCACTCCATTCCGCTGAACGGCGCCAGAAGACTGGAGCAGTGGCCTCTGGCGCTGAGCTTGCTGGGCTATCAGAAGAAGGAAAACGCGGAAACCGGAGTGATCGACTACCGTATCATCACGGAGAAAGACTCCACCGCGAGTGTGGTCGAGAGCGATGAAGTCAAAGAAGAACGCTCCATGCGTCGACCCGGATACCGCAAGGCCCGAGAGAACTTTGAGATGGCCCTGGCCAAGTTCGGACGGTCCGACGACGACGAGACCCGCGACAGAATTCGAAGGATCGGCCGGAAGATCGTTGCCCAATCCCCGCTCGACGGTCTCCTCTGGAAGTTTGAGTTGGCTGAGACTCCGATGCCCAACGCCCTCTGCACGGGTGAGGGACATGTGATTGTGACAACGGGGCTCATGGACCTGGGGCTGACCGACGACGAACTGGCCGGAGTCCTGGGCCACGAAGTGGCTCACGGGGTGAAACGGCACGCCCAGATCTACGAGGAGCGCTTCAACGAGTACCTGAAGCTTCGCAGTCAGATCCAACAGCTGAGCTATCAGTATCAAGCGGTCAGTGAGAGCGGGAGCTCTTATGAGGTCCAGCGGGTCCGCTCTCAGGTGGGAGAGCTGGAGAAGCGCTACAACTTCGTGGTGGACTATCTGAAGAACAAGCAAGACTACGACCAGGACGAAGAAGAGGAAGCGGACGTGTCGGGTATGCAGTACGCGGCTGCCGCGGGTTTCGACCCGATGGGCGAGGGGCGCGCCCTTATCAAGCTAAGAAAGAGGGCTATCCAGATGTTTGGTCAGGCCCTACTGGAGGGCAATCGCACCCACCCACCCTTGGAACGTCGTCTTCAGATTCAAGAAACCGTTCGCCGACGCTGGCGAGAGGACAGTTCTAGGCGCTAGACTTCCGCGCAGAGTTTAATCTACCAGCGGCGCAGTTTTAGCAGAGTCGAACGGGCTATTCCGGCTTGCAGTACCTTTGAGGGAGGAAGGGATATCCACAGACGAGCGGTGTTGTTCACTTCCACTTCCAGCTCTCCACTGGGAGGCTCCAGGGTCACCGCTTCAGTGAGTGCTTCGATGCCGGCATTCAGCCCTTTTAGCTGCCTTGGTGACTCGGCGTTGACCAGGTTTTGGGCCGTCAACAGATAGCACCGAACAAGTCTCGGGAGGCTTTTCTTGCCGTACTTTTGATATTCGAGGTAGCAAAGTTTCGTGGCCAAGCAGTAAAGACCGGCAGCCAGGGTGGCAAATTTCCAGGAGTACGAACTGAGTTCTCCCACCCGCGAGGCGCGACGTAGTATGGTCTCGGTGAGTGGAGTGTAGCCTTTAGGATGATGCTTAACCAGGGCCTCCAGTGTGCCCGCCACCAACTCTTCGAGCTTGCTACCTTCAGATGAGGACTCGGGGAGAGGCAGCTCACTCAGCAAGCGTGTGGCTTCCTCGCGCCACTGTCCGGGGTTGTCCAGCAGCGCTCCCCGCAACAGGACAAGAACGCGACTCAAGGCGGTGTATCGCTCGTTCGACTCGGCGGAGGCCTGGTAGACCCCGATCTGAAGAGGCAGCTCTTGTTCCTGGGTCAGACCTTGTTCGTGCTGACCCACGGCCAGGGCGTTCTTTAAGGTGCGGAGCGCCTCTTCGCTACGATTCAAGAGACGTAGTAAGCGCGCTTTTTCGGCCAGCCGCGCCAGAGCTTCATCACGTTGATAGTTGCTCTTGGCGATGTCGATAGCGGGCTCGAGATCTTCGAGCGCCTCCTGATGCCGACCCAACTTTTGGAGCAAAGCAGAACGGTTGTGGAGACAAGCGGCTCGTCGTGGGCTCATGGCGCTCTCCGGGCGTCTGCTGAAAGCTTCCACTCCCTTCGTGTAAGCTTCCAAGGCCTCGTCTTCGCGACCCAGCGTGTCCAGTATGGCTCCTCGCCCCGACTCGACCTCGGCCACGAATTCCAGTATGTCCGGGCTGGTATCGTTCATGATCGGAGGCAAAGAGTCCATGGCCTGCTCGAAATCCGCGAGTGCTTCTTCCAACCTATCTTGCTGAACCAGTGACCACCCTCGCTGAGTTTGGAGCTTGGTGATCGGGTCGACGTCCTGGTTTTCCACCCAGTCGCTTCGGAGCAGATTGCGAAAGTTCGGGCGAAACCGATTGACAGCTTTCAACAGAAGGGTCAGGCGCTCCACAGTGGTCTGGAAGTCTCGCTTCTGTCTGGTCGGCAGGAGCGCCATGAGACGCATACCCTTGAAGAGGCGGATGCTTCGCTGTCTCAGATCCCGATATTCTTCCTCGCTCAGGCGCTCCAGGGGTAGAGCGTCGATGCGGCTATCAAGCTCGCGCAGCAACTCGACCGACGACTCGAAGTCGTGGTCCAGGCCGTCGTTGAGGAGCCTCACTCGCTCCAAGAGAATGTGACAGTGCCGGAGTTCCAGTTCGGGGCCGGAAAGACTGTCTTCCAGCTTGTCCACAACTTCGGCTGCTTTATCGAGATCGGCCAGACTGGCCGCCTGGTCTTCTAGCTCTCCGAAGAGCGAGGCCCTCTCCAGCAGAGCGCTGGTGACCATTTGAGCCACTTTCGGGTTGCGCCACTGCTCTTCCGGCAGTTCCTCCATCACGGCGGTCACGTCGTCGAGAGCACTCCCCAGCGAGCCCATCTGCTTGAAGGCCGAGGCGCGCAAGAGATAGGCGTCGGCTTTCTTGAGCAGGACAGGTGTCTGGACCGGCACGCTTTTAAAAAGCGCGAGCGCCCGGCTGGCCAGCTTGAGTTGGGCAGCAGCCTTCTGACTCGGCAACTGGGCGAACCGGAGCAGAGATGTGGCCAGGTCGCCGATAAGCTGTGGCTGGCCGTCGGACTCTACCAATCGGGTCAAGAGCTCAATAGAGGTTTGAAACTCTTCTTCGGCTCGTACCAAATTTCCGGAGTCTCTCAAGGCGGCCGCGAGGTTGTGGTGAGCGGCTGCTCGCTGGGCGGCCAGGGCCTCCCGACGGGCGGGCGTCAGCTTCTCCTCGAAAATCTCTAGAACCCGTTCACAGCTCTTGCGCGCCACTTCGTGGTCGCCGGCCAAGAGGCTCACTTCAGCCAACGAATTCAAGGCGCCGGCCAGGTCCTCGAGGTGTCTGCTGCTCTGGCTGACCACAGCCAGCCTGTAATCGGCCACGGCTGCGGAAAGATCCTCACGAGCCGACTCCAGTTCGCCCTGGAGCCGGTGAAGTCGACCACGGCAGCTCAGAGCAAAGGCCCGCTCGGCAAACAGGTCTTCTCGGCGCTCTTCCTCCACCAGGCGGTCCAGGATCTCCACGGCTCGGTCGAAGCTCTCCTGAGCCTCCTTGTGGTCGGTCCGGGGCAGTAGGCACAATCCGCGGTTGGCGTAAGTCTTGGCCAGGTCGGTTCGCACATCGATCCGCCCTTCGGCCACCAGGTAAGTGCGTATCGAGATGGCCGAAGCGTAGTCTCGCTCGGCTTCGTCCAACACACCGTGGCGGGTGAGAATGGCGCCTCGGTCGTTGTAGATCGAGGCCAGCTCGTTTCGCAGATGCTCGAAATTTTCTTGGTGGACGAGAGTTTCTAGTAGCTCCAAGCTGGCGTTGGCGGCGGTCAAGGCGTATTCGATGTTGCCCTGGTCGAGAGCCAGAAGAGCCCTGGTTTTGTAGACGTCGGCCAACTGGGGACGAAGATCTCGACGATTCTCTTTTTCCACCAACTCCAGATAGCCGGTGAGCGCTTCTTCCAGATCCGCTTCGGCCTGATGATAACTCTTCAGCGCTCGATAGATGACGGCGCGGTTGTGGCGGGAGAGCATCCATA